>Ga0209292_1000024_pt1 | contig 237382 bp, 194 predicted proteins | sample GOMGulsemesocosm_2_FD_184634 | JGI IMG/M metagenome (GOLD analysis project Ga0209292, IMG submission 184634) | Methane-oxidizing microbial communities from mesocosms in the Gulf of Mexico - GOM9C Gulf of Mexico (SPAdes) (version 2) | ecosystem: Environmental > Aquatic > Marine > Cold seeps...
ACGCAGTTGCTGAAATGTCAGTAATGGACGTTGTTGCTTTAATCGAAGCAATGGAAGAAAAATTTGGCGTATCTGCTTCTGCAGCAGTTGCTGCAGCTGGTCCAGCTGAAGCTGCTGAAGAGCAATCTGAGTTTGACGTTGTTATGACTAGCTTCGGTGAGAAGAAAGTTGCAGTAATCAAAGCAGTTCGTGGCGCTACAGGTTTAGGCCTTAAAGAAGCTAAAGACTTAGTTGAAGCTCTTGGCGTTGTGAAAGAAGGCGTAGAAAAAGCTGAAGCAGAAGAGCTTAAGAAAGTTCTTGAAGAAGCTGGTGCTTCTATTGAGATCAAATAATCTGTTATTAAACAGATTATTTGCCTGAAAAGGCATGGCTGGTGATTTAAACGTCACCGGCCTTTTTGCGCTTTTGCTGTTAGAGAATAAATATTGTTTTTTTATTCGAAAACGGTAGATTATATCTAACATTGAAACGCGTTAGGTGATTTTAATTAATTGCCTAGTAATATTTAGACGTAAATATTATCGAAATAACCTGTCTATGTGGGTCACGCCCGCTAGACAGATTCGGCCATAACCAGCAAGCTGAGGAACCCCATGGCTTACTCATACTTTGAGAAAAAGCGAATTAGAAAGGACTTTGGTAAAAGTGCACAAGTAATGGAATATCCATTCTTGTTGTCCATTCAACTCGATTCTTTCCGCAAGTTTATTGATATTGATACTACAGGTGAAACCGGTCTAGAGGCTGCTTTCCGTTCTATTTTCCCAATTAAGGCTTATTCAGGTAGTTCTGAACTACAATACGTAAGCTATCGCTTAGGCGAACCGTTATTTGACGTGAAAGAATGTCAAATACGTGGTGTAACTTACTCTGCACCATTACGCGTGAAATTGCGCTTAGTGGTATACGATAAAGAAGCCGCAGCAGGTACTGTTAAAGATATCAAAGAACAAGAAGTGTACATGGGCGAAATCCCGTTGATGACAGATAACGGTACCTTTGTAATTAATGGTACTGAGCGTGTTATCGTTTCACAATTACATCGTTCTCCAGGTGTATTCTTTGATCACGATAAAGGTAAAACGCATTCATCGGGTAAAGTATTATATAACGCACGCGTTATTCCTTACCGCGGTTCATGGTTAGATTTTGAATTCGATCCAAAAGATAACTTATTCGTTCGTATCGATAGACGCCGTAAATTACCCGCGTCAATTATGCTACGAGCATTAGAATTCTCTACTGAAGAAATTCTAGAGATGTTTTATGATACAACTGAATTCGTTATTAAAGGCGATAAGTTGATCATGGACCTGATTCCTGAACGTCTTCGTGGTGAAACAGCAACTTTTGACCTTTCTATTAAAAAAGGTGAAATTTTAGTTGAATCAGGTCGTCGCATTACAGCTCGCCATATTCGTGCTTTATCAAAAGCTAAAATTGAAAAACTAGAAGTACCTGCGGACTATATCGTTGGTCGTGTTTTATCAAAAGCTTATATCGATAAATCTACCGGTGAAGTAATCGCCGAAGCAAATGCTGAATTGACTTTAGAATTATTAGCAGAGCTTAGCCAAGCAGGTCACAAGACGCTATCTACATTATACATGAATGAATTTGATGTCGGTTCATACATGTCCGACACACTTCGTGTTGATGGTTCAACTAATAAGCTAGAAGCTTTAGTTGAAATTTACCGTATGATGCGTCCTGGCGAGCCACCAACTAAAGATGCTGCTGAAACATTGTTTAATAACTTGTTTTTCGCGTCTGAACGTTATGACTTATCGACCGTTGGTCGTATGAAGTTTAACCGTCGTGTTGGTAATGCAGATGATATTGGTAGTGGTATATTATCAAAAGAAGATATCATCTCTGTCATGAAGACCTTAATCAACATTCGCGATGGTAAAGGCGAAGTTGATGATATTGATCATTTAGGTAACCGTCGCATTCGCTCTGTTGGCGAAATGGCTGAAAACCAATTCCGTGTTGGTCTTGTGCGTGTTGAACGTGCAGTACGTGAACGTTTAAGTCTTGGTGACTTAGATGCAATCATGCCACAAGATTTAATCAACGCTAAACCAATCTCTGCGGCAGTGAAAGAGTTCTTTGGCTCATCACAATTGTCTCAGTTTATGGATCAGAACAATCCGTTATCAGAAGTAACACATAAACGTCGTATCTCTGCTTTAGGGCCGGGTGGTTTAACGCGTGAACGTGCTGGTTTTGAAGTACGAGATGTACATCCAACGCATTATGGTCGTGTTTGTCCAATCGAAACGCCAGAGGGACCAAACATTGGTTTGATCAACTCGCTTTCTTGTTACGCTCGTACCAATGATTTCGGTTTTTTAGAAACACCATACCGCAAAGTAATTGACGGTTTAGTGACAGACGATATTGATTACTTATCTGCGATTGAAGAGGGTAACTTTGTTATCGCTCAGGCCAACGCTGAACGTGATGCTAGCAGTAAGTTAACGCAAGATTTAGTTAACTGTCGTCATAGAAATGAATTTACACTAAAAGCTTCTGCGGAAGTTCAGTATATGGATGTTTCACCACAACAAATTATTTCTGTTGCGGCGTCACTTATCCCATTCCTTGAACACGATGATGCTAACAGAGCCTTGATGGGATCAAACATGCAACGCCAGGCCGTACCTACACTAGTGGTTGATAAACCGCTTGTTGGTACTGGTATGGAAAAAGTAGTTGCGGTTGATTCTGGTGTTACTGCTGTTGCCAAACGTGGCGGTGTTGTGAGCTATGTTGATGCATCACGTATCGTGGTAAAAGTTAACGAAAATGAAATGCATGCTGGTGAAGCCGGTATTGATATTTATAACTTAACTAAATACACACGTTCTAACCAAAACACTTGTATCAACCAACGTCCAGTTTGCCGAATGGGTGAGCCCGTTGTACGTGGTGATGTATTAGCCGATGGTCCTTCTACCGATATGGGTGAATTGGCTCTAGGTCAAAACATGCGTATCGCCTTTATGCCGTGGAATGGTTACAACTTTGAAGATTCAATGTTGTTATCTGAGCGTGTTGCGATAGAAGATAGATTTACTACTATTCACATTCAAGAGTTAACGTGTATTGCACGTGATACTAAGTTAGGTAGTGAAGAAATTACAGCTGATATTCCAAACGTCGGTGAATCTGCTTTAGGTAAGTTAGATGAAGCTGGTGTTGTTTATATTGGTGCTGAAGTTAACGGTGGTGATATTTTAGTGGGTAAAGTTACCCCTAAAGGTGAAACGCAGTTAACACCAGAAGAAAAACTACTACGTGCTATTTTCGGTGAAAAAGCTGCGGATGTTAAAGATAGTTCTTTACGTGTCCCTAACTCTGTTAAAGGTACTATTATTGATGTACAGATCTTTACTCGTGACGGCGTCGAAAAAGATGCTCGTGCAGTTGAGATTGAGCAATTGCAACTTAATGAAGTTAAGAAAGATCTTGGCGATGAATTAAGTATCTTTGAAGATGGTATTTATGCTCGTACTAAGAAATTATTATTATCTGCAGGTTTAAATGAATCTGATTTGACTTCAATGTCTCGTGATAAGTGGTTAACGCAAAACTTATCTGATGAAGTTCAACAAGCAGAGCTTGAGCAAATTGCTGAGCAATGGGATAACATCAAAGAAGATTTCGATAAGAAATTTGAAGTTAAGCGTCGTAAGATCACTCAAGGTGATGACTTACAACCTGGCGTATTAAAAATTGTTAAGGTTTACTTAGCCGTTAAACGTCATATCCAGCCTGGTGATAAAATGGCTGGTCGTCATGGTAACAAGGGTGTTATTTCAAACGTAGTACCTGTTGAAGACATGCCATACGATGAGTTTGGTGTGCCAGTTGATATCGTATTGAACCCGTTAGGTGTTCCATCACGTATGAACATTGGTCAGATCTTAGAAACTCACTTAGGTATGGCTTGTCGTGGTATCGGTGAAAAGATCAACCGAATGCTTGAAGCACAACAAGAAATTCATAAACTACGTAACTTCATCCAAGATGTTTACAACGTTGGTGAATCTCGTCAAGAAGTTGATGTTGCTAGTTTCTCTGATGACGAAGTTATGCGTTTAGCTGCTAATTTACGTGCAGGTCTACCAATTGCTACACCAGCATTTGATGGCGCAGCCGAAAAAGAAATCAAACAGTTGTTCAAGCTTGCGGATATGCCAGAAAGTGGTCAGTTCGTATTAACTGATGGCCGTACCGGTCGTACGTTTGAGCGCCCAGTAACTGTTGGTTACATGTATATGTTAAAACTAAACCATTTAGTTGATGACAAAATGCATGCTCGTTCAACGGGTTCATACTCACTAGTAACTCAGCAACCACTTGGTGGTAAAGCACAGTTCGGTGGTCAGCGTTTCGGTGAGATGGAAGTATGGGCACTTGAAGCATACGGTGCAGCTTATACCTTGCAAGAAATGCTAACGGTTAAGTCTGATGATGTTAACGGTCGTACTAAGATGTATAAAAACTTAGTAGATGGTGATCATCGCATGGAACCAGGTATTCCTGAGTCATTCAACGTATTGTTGAAAGAAATCCGCTCGTTAGGTATTAACATCGAGTTGGACAAAGACTAGGTACTAAACCATAAGTCAACTGAGCTTATCCTGTTGGGTAAGCCGGTCAGCGAAGAAGGCAGATGATTTGCCTTCTTCTCAAAGTTTAACTCCGACAGGAGAAGTGTGTGAAAGATTTACTTAAGTTTCTTAAGCAACAGAATCAAACCGAAGATTTCGATGGTATTCGCATCGGCTTAGCATCACCAGATTTGATGCGTTCTTGGTCATTTGGTGAAGTTAAAAAGCCAGAAACCATTAACTACCGTACTTTTAAGCCAGAACGTGACGGCTTATTCTGTGCACGTATTTTTGGACCAGTTAAAGACTACGAATGTCTTTGTGGCAAATACAAACGCTTAAAACATCGTGGTGTTATCTGTGAAAAATGTGGCGTAGAAGTTACATTGACTAAAGTTCGTCGTGACCGTATGGGTCATATCGAATTAGCAAGTCCAGTAGCTCACATCTGGTTCTTAAAATCATTACCATCACGTATTGGTTTATTACTAGATATGACATTACGTGATATCGAACGTGTGCTTTATTTCGAATCATATGTTGTAACCGAGTCTGGTTTAACAACATTAGAAAAAAGCCAAATTCTAACGGAAGAAGAATATCTTGACGCGTTAGAAGAGCATGGTGATGAATTCGACGCCCTAATGGGTGCTGAAGCTGTCTTAGCTTTACTACAACAAATCGATTTAGACGGTGAAGTAGCGCAAATGCGTGAAGAATTACCTGAAATTGGTAGTGAAACTAAACGTAAGAAAATCACTAAGCGCTTAAAATTAATGGAAGCATTCGCTGCATCAGGCAACAAGCCTGAGTGGATGATTATGAATGTTCTACCAATTTTACCGCCAGATTTACGTCCATTAGTACCACTAGATGGTGGTCGTTTTGCGACTTCAGATCTTAACGATCTTTACCGTCGTGTTATTAACCGTAACAACCGTCTAAAACGTCTTCTAGACTTAGTTGCTCCAGATATTATCGTACGTAATGAAAAACGTATGTTACAAGAATCTGTAGATGCACTGTTAGATAATGGTCGTCGTGGTCGCGCTATTACCGGTTCTAACAAACGTCCTCTTAAATCTCTTGCCGATATGATTAAAGGTAAGCAAGGTCGTTTCCGTCAGAATTTATTGGGTAAGCGTGTTGATTACTCTGGTCGTTCTGTAATCACTGTTGGTCCTACATTGAAATTACATCAATGTGGTTTACCTAAAAAGATGGCACTTGAGTTATTCAAGCCATTTATTTACGGTAAATTAGAGGCTCGTGGTTTAGCAACAACGATTAAAGCAGCTAAAAAATTAGTTGAACGTGAAGGCGCTGAAGTTTGGGATGTACTTGATGAAGTAATCCGCGAACATCCAGTAATGCTTAACCGTGCACCAACACTTCATAGATTGGGTATCCAAGCTTTTGAACCTGTGTTAATTGAAGGTAAAGCAATTCACCTTCATCCACTAGTTTGTGCGGCATACAATGCCGATTTCGATGGTGACCAAATGGCGGTACACGTACCGTTGACAATCGAAGCACAAATGGAAGCACGTACGTTGATGATGTCAACGAACAACGTTCTAGCACCAGCTAACGGTGAACCAATCATAGTACCATCACAGGATGTTGTATTAGGTCTTTATTACCTAACAAGATTCCGTATCAATGGTTTAGGTGAAGGCATGTACTTCACTGACGAGAAAGAAGTAGAAAAGGCTTACCGTACTGGTGTAGCTGAACTTCATGCTCGCATTAAAGTTCGTATCACTGAGCACGTTAAAAATGCTGATGGTGAATGGGAACCAGTAACTAAATTACGTGATACTACTGTTGGTCGTGCAATTATGTGGCAAGTATGTCCTAAGGGCTTACCTTATGACCTAATTGATCAACCACTTGGTAAAAAGCCAATTTCAAAATTGATTAACCATGCTTACCGTAACTTAGGTTTGAAAGAAACAGTAATGTTTGCTGATCAAATCATGTACACAGGTTTCCATTACGCGATGATCGCAGGTTGTTCTGTTGGTATCGACGATATGGTTATCCCTGATGCTAAGTACACTATCATTGATGATTCAGAAGCAGAAGTTGCTGAGATTCAAGCGCAGTTTGACCAAGGTCTTGTAACTGCTGGTGAGAAGTACAACAAAGTAATCGATATCTGGTCATCTGCTAACGAAAAAGTTTCGAAAGCAATGATGGATAACTTATCGAAAGAAATGGTTGAAAATCGTGACGGTGAAATGGAAGAGCAAGATTCTTTCAACTCTATCTTTATGATGGCTGACTCGGGTGCTCGTGGTAGTGCTGCACAGATTCGTCAGTTAGCGGGTATGCGTGGCTTGATGGCTAAACCAGATGGTTCAATCATCGAAACACCAATCACAGCGAACTTCCGTGAAGGTCTTAGTGTATTACAATACTTTATCTCTACTCATGGTGCGCGTAAAGGTCTTGCCGATACGGCACTTAAAACAGCTAACTCGGGTTACTTAACTCGTCGCCTAGTAGATGTTGCCCAAGATTTAGTTGTTACTAATCATGACTGTGGCACTACAGATGGTTTATTAATGACACCATTGATTGAAGGTGGTGATGTTGTTGAACCGTTACGTGAACGAGTTCTTGGTCGTGTAGTTTGCGATGATGTATTGATTCCAGGTACTGAAGAAGTATTACTTCCTCGTAATACCTTAATTGATGAAGCACTTTGTGACGTTATTGAAGCTAATTCAGTTGATCAAATTAAAGTTCGTTCCATCATTACCTGTAAAACAGATTTTGGTATTTGTGCAAACTGTTACGGTCGTGATTTGGCTCGTGGCCATATGATCAACCAAGGTGAAGCTATTGGTGTAGTTGCTGCACAATCAATCGGTGAACCTGGTACACAGTTAACAATGCGTACGTTCCATATCGGTGGTGCTGCATCTCGTGCTACTGCTGAAAGCAGCGTACAAGTTAAAAACACAGGTACGTTGAAGTTACAAAACGCTAAGTTTGTAACAAACTCAGAGAAACATCTTGTTATCACGTCTCGTTCATCAGAGTTAACTATCATTGATGAAATGGGTCGTGAGAAAGAACGTTATAAAGTGCCTTATGGTTCTGTACTTTCTAAACATGATGGCGAAGCAGTGACCTCTGGCGATACTATCGCTAATTGGGACCCGCATACGCATCCTATCATCACGGAAGTAAAAGGTAAGGTTCAATTCGTAGATCTTATTGATGGCGTGACTATGGTTCGCCAAACTGATGAGTTAACTGGTTTATCAAGTATCGTCATTACCGATGCTGCCCAACGTAACGCTACCGGTAAAGAAATGCGTCCGGCATTGAAATTGATTAATGCTAAAGGTAAAGAAGTGATGATTGCTGGTACAGAAATTCCAGCATTGTACTACTTACCAGGTAACGCAATTGTTAACCTTGAAGATGGTGCCGACGTAGGTGTAGGTGATGCCCTAGCTCGTATACCACAAGCCAGTTCAAAAACTCGTGATATAACCGGTGGTCTGCCACGTGTTGCTGATTTGTTTGAAGCACGTAAACCCAAACTTCCTGCGATTCTTGCAGAGAAAACAGGTGTTGTTGCTTTCGGTAAAGAAACCAAGGGTAAAGTACGTCTATTGATTACTCAACCTAGCGGTGAAGTTTACGAAGAAATGATCCCGAAAACGCGTTTATTGAATATCTATGAAGGTGAGCCAGTAATCAAAGGTGAAGTTATTGCCGATGGTCCTGAATCTCCACATGATATCTTGCGTTTACGTGGTGTTGCTCCAGTAGCTAACTACATTGTTAATGAAGTACAAGAAGTTTACCGTCTACAGGGTGTTAAGATTAACGATAAGCACATCGAAGTTATCGTACGTCAAATGATCCGTAAATGTGAAATTCTTAATGCAGGTGATTCTGATTTCCTTAAAGGCGAGCAAGTTGAAGTGGCGCGAGTTAATATCTCAAACCGTGAACTTGAAGCTGAAGGTAAGCAACCAGCTGAATATGAAATGCAAATGATGGGTATTACTAAAGCGTCATTAGCAACTGAATCATTTATTTCAGCGGCGTCTTTCCAAGAAACAACTCGTGTGCTTACTGAAGCCGCAGTTGCAGGTAAGAAAGATGGATTACGTGGCTTGAAAGAGAACGTTATCGTTGGTCGTCTTATTCCAGCAGGTACAGGTTATTCGTACCATCAAGAGCGTGCTCGACGTAAAGCAGCTGCATTAGACCCAGTTACAGAAACAACGGTTTCAGCTGATGATGCAGAAAAAGCGCTAGCAGATGCTTTAAATGCAGATTTAATGTCTGGTAATAAGTAGGTTTTACCCAAAGGCACAACCTCGGTTGTACTAAAGGATTAAACTTTAAAAACCGTATCTTGAGAAAGGTGCGGTTTTTTTGTTTAAATCACTAATAACTTGACAGTTCAGTAATTCACCTATAGAATTCTGCGACCCTATATTCTGTACCTTAGTGTGCGGTGTAAAAGGGGTTATGTTTATGAGTGTGTAAATCTTCCCATTGATTGAGATTTTCACAATAATTTATCAAGGCTACTTTCCTTGGTAACAACTAATCAGGAGCTATAATGGCAACTATTAACCAACTAGTACGTAAACCACGTGTTAGACAAGTAACAAAAAGTAACGTTCCAGCGTTACAAGCTTGTCCACAACGTCGTGGCGTTTGTACTCGTGTGTATACTACTACACCAAAAAAACCTAACTCAGCATTACGTAAAGTTGCTCGTGTTCGTTTAACTAACGGCTTCGAAGTTACTTCATACATTGGTGGTGAAGGTCACAACTTACAAGAGCATAGCGTGATTTTAATCCGTGGTGGTCGTGTTAAAGATTTACCAGGTGTTCGTTACCACACCGTTCGTGGCGCACTAGATTGTTCTGGTGTAAGCGATAGAAGACAAGGCCGTTCTAAATACGGTGCTAAACGACCTAAATCTTAAGTTTTCCTCTTTTCCTAATTATTAGGTAAAGATCAAAAACGTTAAGTAAGGCCAAATTAAGAAATTTTTTAAATTTATATATTTTGGATTATTCCTGAATACTACGGAGAATTAAGATGCCAAGAAGACGCGTCGTTGGGCAACGTAAAATATTGCCAGATCCTAAGTTCCATAACGAACTTTTAGCAAAATTCATCAACATCCTTATGGTTGATGGTAAAAAATCTACTGCCGAAAAAATTGTTTACGGTGCACTAGACATTTTATCAACTAAAGAATCTGATAAAGACCAAATTGAGTTGTTCGAAACAGCTCTTGAGAACATCCGTCCATCTGTCGAAGTTAAATCTCGTCGTGTTGGTGGTTCTACTTATCAAGTTCCAGTTGAAGTTCGTCCAGTTCGTCGTAATGCTCTAGCCATGCGTTGGTTAGTTGAAGCAGCTCGTAAACGTGGTGAAAAATCAATGGCTCAGCGCCTAGCTAACGAAATGTTAGATGCGTCTGACAGCAAAGGTTCAGCGGTTAAGAAACGTGAAGACGTTCACCGTATGGCTGACGCTAACAAAGCATTCGCTCACTACCGCTGGTAAGCTAGTAGTACTGATTGAATGTATTGCTTACCAACTGGTGAGTAAATGGCTAGCAAGAGTTTCTCTTGCTAGCCATGCTTGTTTTTAAAGTAAGAGTTAAACAAGCATGAAAAAATGGAACAAATCAGTTGAATTAAGTAAGTATTCAAGAGATGAATATTTAGTTTATTTAATTATTTAACTTTGTTATTAAAATTGTAACCAGAGAGGATATCAAATTGGCCCGTATCACCCCTATAGAGCGCTACCGTAATATTGGTATTTGTGCGCATGTAGATGCAGGTAAAACAACAACCACAGAGCGGGTTTTGTTCTATACAGGTCTTTCTCATAAAATTGGTGAAGTGCATGATGGCGCGGCCACAATGGACTGGATGGAACAAGAGCAAGAACGTGGTATAACCATAACTTCAGCAGCAACGACATGTTTCTGGAAGGGTATGGAAGGTCAATTTGATGATCATCGTATTAATATCATTGATACACCAGGCCATGTTGATTTTACTATAGAAGTTGAGCGTTCCTTACGGGTTCTTGATGGTGCGGTATTAGTCTTGTGTGGTTCGTCAGGTGTGCAACCACAAACTGAAACTGTATGGCGCCAAATGGAAAAATATGCTGTGCCACGCATAGTTTTTGTTAATAAAATGGATAGAACAGGAGCCGATTTTCTATCCGTTGTTAAGCAGTTAAAAGATCGATTAGGTGCCAATGCGGTGCCAATTCATCTAGCCATTGGTGCTGAAGAAGAATTTGAAGGTGTTGTTGACTTGATTAAAATGAAAGCCATTAATTGGTCTGAAGAAGATCACGGTATGACTTTCACTTACGAGAACATTCCGGCAGATATGGTTGATTTGGCTGAAGAGTGGCGAGAAAATTTAGTTTCAGAAGCTGCTGAATCCAATGAAGAATTGATGGATAAATACCTTGAAGAAGGTGATTTAACCGAAGAAGAAATTAAAGCTGGTTTACGTGCCCGCACTCTAGCAAACGAAATTATATTATGTAGCTGTGGTAGTGCCTTTAAAAACAAAGGTGTACAAGCGGTATTAGATGCTGTCATTGAATACTTGCCATCACCTACAGAAGTGGCGGCAATCACGGGTATTAATGACGATAAAGACGAAACTGAAGGCACACGACCTGCTGAAGATGATGCACCGTTTGCTGCGTTAGCGTTTAAAATTGCCACTGACCCATTTGTTGGTACACTGACATTCTTCCGCGTATATTCAGGCGTAGTACAAACAGGTGATAGTGTATTTAACCCAGTAAAGGGTAAAAAAGAACGCTTTGGTCGTATCGTGCAAATGCATGCAAACGACAGAAAAGAAATTAAAGAAGTACGTGCAGGTGATATCGCCGCCGCCATTGGTTTGAAAGATGTCACTACCGGTGATACGTTATGTGATGCAAATCATGTCATTACTTTAGAACGTATGGAGTTTCCTGAGCCGGTGATTTCCGTAGCTGTAGAGCCAAGAACACTTGCAGCTCAAGAGAAAATGGGTATTGCCTTAGGTAAACTAGCGGCAGAAGACCCCTCTTTTAGGGTGCATACTGACGATGAAACAGGTCAAACGATCATCTCAGGTATGGGAGAGCTACACTTAGACATTCTTGTTGAGCGCATGAAACGTGAATTTGGTGTTGAGTGTAATGTGGGTAATCCACAAGTATCTTATCGCGAAACTATTCGTAGCACTGTAGAAGTTGAAGGTAAATTTATCCGCCAATCAGGTGGTAAAGGACAATTTGGCCACGTTTGGTTGAAAATGGAACCGAACGAAGAAGGCGCTGGTTTTGAGTTTGTTAACGAAATCGTTGGCGGCACAGTACCAAAAGAATTTATTCCTGCAGTAGAAAAAGGCTGTCAAGAGCAAATGGATAGCGGCGTTTTAGCTGGTTACCCATTACTCGATATTAAAGTTACGCTTTATGATGGCTCTTTTCATGATGTAGACTCTAACGAGATTGCATTTAAAGTTGCTGCATCTATGGGCTTTAGAAAGGGTGCACTTGAAGCAAATCCTGTTATTCTAGAGCCAATGATGAAAGTTGAAGTCTCAACACCAGAAGCTAATATGGGTGATGTGGTTGGTGACTTAAATCGACGTCGCGGAATGATAGATGGCATGGACGAAGGTCCTGCAGGTTCGAAAATTGTAAATGCATTGGTACCCTTAGCCGAAATGTTCGGTTATGCTACCGACTTGCGTAGTGCTACACAAGGCCGTGCATCTTACTCTATGGAGTTTCAGCAGTATAATGAAGCACCGAAATTGGTAGCACAAAAAATTATGGAAACTCGTTAGAGTATTCATTAAAGAAAATATTTAATATTTACATCTGGCAAGGTCATTTTGACTGCGCCTTTTAATTTATATAGTTACACTAAACTTTAAGGTAATTGAAAAATGGCTAAAGAAAAATTTGAACGTCTAAAACCACATGTTAACGTTGGTACTATCGGTCACGTAGATCACGGTAAAACAACATTAACTGCTGCTATCTCAGCTGTACTTACTAAAGTACATGGTGGTGAAGTTAAAGATTTCGCACAAATCGATAACGCTCCTGAAGAACGTGAACGTGGTATTACAATCAATACTTCTCACATCGAGTACGATACAGAAACTCGTCACTACGCACACGTAGATTGTCCTGGCCATGCTGATTACATCAAAAACATGATCACTGGTGCTGCACAAATGGATGGTGCTATCTTAGTAGTTGCTGCTACAGATGGTCCTATGCCACAAACACGTGAGCACATCTTATTGTCTCGCCAAGTTGGTGTTCCATTCATAATCGTTTTCATGAACAAATGTGATGTTGTTGATGATGATGAATTACTTGAATTAGTAGAAATGGAAGTTCGTGAACTTCTTTCTGAATATGACTTCCCAGGTGATGACTTACCAGTAATTCAAGGTTCAGCTCTTGGTGCTCTTCAAGGCGAAGAGAAATGGGAAGCGAAAGTAATCGAACTTGCTGATGCACTTGATACTTACATTCCAGAGCCAGAGCGTGCAATCGACGGTGCATTCATCATGCCTATCGAAGATGTATTCTCAATTTCAGGACGTGGTACAGTTGTTACTGGTCGTGTTGAGCGCGGTATCATCAGAATCGGTGAAGAAGTAGAAGTTGTTGGTATCCGTGATACACAAAAATCAACTTGTACTGGTGTTGAAATGTTCCGTAAGCTTCTTGACGAAGGTCGTGCTGGCGAGAACTGTGGTGTTCTTTTACGTGGTCTTAAGCGTGAAGATGTTGAACGTGGTCAAGTATTATGTGCACCTGGTTCAATTTTACCACACACTAAATTCGAATCTGAAGTTTATGTATTAAGTAAAGATGAAGGTGGTCGCCATACGCCATTCTTTAAAGGATACCGTCCACAGTTCTACTTCCGTACAACAGATATCACAGGTGCTGTAGAGCTTCCTGAAGGTGTTGAAATGGTAATGCCTGGCGACAACTTAAAGTTTGTTGTTGAGCTAATCAACCCAGTAGCGATGGATGAAGGTTTACGCTTCGCTATCCGTGAAGGTGGTCGTACTGTTGGTGCTGGTGTTGTTTCTAAGATTATGGCTTAATTTGGTGTTTTCTTAGGATTAACCGCGTTGTAGGTACTCATTGACTCACGTCAACTCTGTGCCTACCGCCTTGTTACTCCGTTGAATAACAACAAATCCATATTAGAAATAATATCGAATAATGAAGGTCGCTAACGCGGCCTTTTTTGTATCTGAAATCAGCACTATAATAACCAATCGTTATTTCCAAAGTTTCTAGTCGGAAATCCATTACCTGAGTTTTCAGTCTTTCACATACCCATTAGAGTATTCATATGACTTGGCAAAGTACACTTTCATGGAAAAATGCAAAAAAGCGAGCGGAAATATTACAAAACATAAGACTTTTTTTTGTTGATCGTAATGTCATCGAAGTGGAAACGCCTGCGCTATCGCAAGGCAGTGTTACCGATGTATATTTAGATGCTTTCAGCTGTCGTTATGATTTTTTAAGTGATAGTTCGGTACATCAACCGTGTAATTTGTTCTTGCAAACATCCCCTGAGTTTCATATGAAGCGTTTACTCGCTTCAGGCTATGGCTGTATTTTTCAGATATCGAAAGCTTTTCGGCATGAGGAAGCCGGGCGTAACCATAACCCTGAATTTACAATGCTGGAATGGTACCGATTAGGTTTCGATCACTTTGATTTAATGAATGAAGTAGCAGATTTACTGAAAATAATTTTGTCATGTTCAGAGCCAGAGCAGATAACATATCAAGCTATGTTTTTAGATAAAGTTAATATTGATCCCTTAACGGCAACTCGGGCTGAGCTTTTACAGCTAATAAAACGATTCGATATGTTAAGTGATTGGTTAGTAATAGATTCAAATAATGATGTCGATAATGATATTCTATTACATTTCATTTTCAGTGAAATTATAGAGCCAACGATTGGTATTGATGCACCATGTTTTGTTTATAACTTCCCTAAGTCACAAGCATCTTTAGCTAAACTATCTATGAAAGATGAACGAGTAGCAGAGCGATTTGAATGTTATTATCAAGGTGTTGAACTAGTTAATGGCTTTCATGAGTTAACTGATGAAAAGATACAAACTCAACGGTTTCAAATGGATAATGAGAAGAGGTTCGCTAAAGGCTTAATGGATAAACCAATAGACGGACGTTTTATTGCTGCTTTGTCCCATGGTTTACCACAATGTTCAGGGGTTGCTTTAGGAATAGATCGCTTGGTAATGTTAGCGTTAAACGTTGAGCATATTAAAGAAGTGCTAAGTTTTTCTGTAGAGCGAGCTTAATCGAATATAAGTTTACAGCATTGCCTTGTTATTTTTGCATAATAAACTAATGTTATAATATATCAATTGTGATATTATCTCGTTTTCACTAGTCACTTTCTTAGCTAGTCGATAACCACTCACTCATTTTGGATTTAAAATGTTAGATAGAATAGGCATCACAGCAACGTCGTTATGTGCATTACATTGCATACTTCTGCCTATCTTGTTACCTGTATTACCTTTGCTAGGTTTAAGCTTTTTAGCCTCTCATGAATGGGAACATGTCTTTTTATTGATGACAGCAGCGCTAGGTACTATTGCATTATTTTCGGGTTTTAGACGTTACCATAAACAGCTTTATCCTTTTTATTTATTATATATTGGCGTCGCTCTTTATTGGATAAAACATGATTTTTCTGAAGACTTAGAGCCCTATTTTATTATAGGTGGCGCAAGCCTGATCATCGCTGCTCACTTTATCAACATTAAATTATGTAATAGCTGTAAGCAGTGTGATGATGAAGCTTGTAGCTCCTAGAGTACTCTTCGAAGCCCAGGTAAACTTGAGTTTAGATCCCAAATTCTTTTAATTTTCTCGTTAACGTATTCCTCCCCCAGCCTAATTTTTTCGCGGCATCCTGTTTGTGCCCCTGAGTAAAAATTAGCGCACGTTCCAACATTATTTTTTCAAATTCAACCATGGCATGGTCTAATATCGAATTTTTACCTTGCGCTAGCTCCTCATCCATCCAAACGGTTAGTGCATTTTGCCAAGAGTTATCTTTTTGTTGGGATGAGTTTTGTATCGGACTTTGTGTTAACTCGCTCGGTAAATCTTCTAGTAATATTTCTTGTCCGCTGGCCATTACGGTTAAAAATCGACAAATATTCTCCAGCTGTCTAACATTACCGGGCCATTGGCAGGCATTTAAAAAAGTGGCTGCTTGCTTGCTCAAGGTTTTTACTTCGACACTTAATTCATTAGCTGCTTGTTTTAAAAAATGCTGACTAAGTTGTGGAATATCTTCTTTCCGTTCTCGTAAGCTTGGTAAGTGAATACGAATTACATTAAGGCGATGAAATAAATCTTCACGAAATTCACCATTGTTAACGCGTTCTTCTAAGTGCTGATGCGTTGCAGCGATTATACGTACATCGACCTGTACAGGAGAGTGACCACCAACCCGATAAAATTGTCCATCAGATAAGACCCGAAGTAATCGAGTTTGAATATCTAATGGCATATCACCAATTTCATCTAAAAATAATGTACCGCCATGTGCTTGTTCAAACCTTCCTTGACGCACAGCATTAGCACCAGTAAATGCTCCTTTTTCATGACCAAACAACTCAGATTCAATTAAATCTTTTGGGATGGCTGCCATATTAAGAGGAATAAAAGGCGCTTGTTTTCGTGGGCTGTGTGAGTGCAATGCTTGTGCAACGAGTTCTTTACCCGTACCTGATTCCCCATTAATTAATACACTAATACTTGAGCGTGATAACCTGCCGATAGCACGAAACACTTCCTGCATCGCAGGTGCTTCTCCTATTAATCCTGCTGCCAGAGGTGAGGTATCTTGTTTTTGATTTTTAGCGTTCTGCTCTTTAACATGCGCTAATGCTCGTCTACTCAAACTGACGGCCTCATCAATATCAAATGGTTTAGGTAGGTACTCAAATGCCCCACCTTGATAAGCGTTTACTGCACTATCAAGATCTGAATGCGCAGTCATAATAATCACGGGTATATGACTATACTGCTTACTTATTTTTGCTAACAGTTCCATCCCATCCATATTCGGCATACGTATATCAGAAATGATGACCTCGGGCTGGCCATGGTCTAGCGCGATTAACAAATTATCCGCACTTTCAAAAGCGGCACTGCTAATGTTGGCGTTTGCAAATGCTTTTTCTAATACCCAGCGGATTGAGCTATCATCATCTACTATCCAAACTTGTTCGGTGATCATTGTATTATCTCTTAAGTCAAAAGCTCTAAGGGCTTGTATTTTTTATTAGGTTAGCGGTATAAATTTTATTCACAAGGAGACTGTTTTAAAGACTCTTGTTGTAAAGGTAGAAGTATCGAAAACTCGGTGTGTCCAGGTCTACTACGACAAGATAACTTCCCTTGGTGTTGATTGATTAAAGTTTGAGAAATCGATAAACCTAAGCCTGTACCATTGGATCGTCCTGATACCATTGGGTAAAACAATGTGTCCTGTATCTTCATTGGTATACCAGGGCCATCGTCAATTATGCTCAGTTTTACAGCTAACCTCACTCTTTTACCATGAATTGTGGTATTGCTAGCAATTCGTGTTTTGAGTGTGATTGTGTTTTCTTTACCTATTGCTTGAATCGCATTATTAACAATGTTGAGTACCGCTTGTTGAAGCTTTTCTTGATCACACTCAATAGAAGGGATGGATGGATCATAATCTCGATGTAAGTTGATTTCCTGTCCATTAGAAAAACTGACTATTTGGCAAACTTTTTCTAAAAGGCTATGGATGTTCTGTGTTTTAATTTGCGGCAACTGGTTAGGACCTAATAACCTATCAACAAGATTAGTCAACCTATCTGCTTGTTCTATGATCATTGCTGTATATTCTTGTTGCGGTAAGGTAATCTCTTTACTTAATAGCTGTGCGGCCCCACGTAGGCCACCTAAAGGGTTTTTAATTTCATGTGCGAGGCCTTTGATTAAATCTCGTGCCGCAATCCATTGTTGCTGCTGAAAAACTTCTAGACTGATTTGCTTTTGTTGATCAATTTGCTTTAGCTCTAAAAGTACATGAGGTACTCGATCAAATTCCACAGAAGAGGCGGTGATTTCAGCGGTAAATCGATGGCTTTCAGTAAACTCAATAGCAATGTCGCTATCTGTAAACTCCTGACCAGTGGCAAGTAACTGCTCTAAACGTGAGGTGCTAATTGTAGTATTCGTAAAAATAATGTCTGCTGGAGTATTGTATAAGCGGTAGAGGCCTTTATTTAATAATGCCTCGGCTGCAGGGTTAACATAAACAATGTTCAATTCAGCATTGAGAATAACAACAGCAGTGACCAATTGGTTTGCTACAGATTGCTGGTAACTTAGTTTTTTTTGCTGAAGATCACTTCGACTATGCATTAAAAAGCCCTTTATGGTTAAATCTCTGCACCGTTTTGGGGCACTAAATTTAAGTGTACTAAAGAAAGGTTCTATTTGCAGACTTTTTTAATTGAATAGCTAAGCCGTGGCCTAGTTAATATGTGCTATCCATTAGTTAGCTTGATTTAACGAGCTATATTTCTGTGCATATAAAACGTAACTGATTTAGATGATGCAATAACCTTGCCTTTATCATCTATCAGGTCCATTTTTATTTTATGCTCGCCACGGTCAATATTACGTAATGAATACATCGCATGTTTTTGTGGTTTTAAGTGAGGTTTTCCATCTAAATGTAATTGTACTTTAAAGCCTAATAGAAATTTAGGTTTTACAGCGCCACTAATGTAAATAGAGCCTGTATTATCTCGTACGGTGGCATTGTCTTGAGGGGTATTAATGATTACTTCGTATGTATCAACGCTTACTTGAGGGTTAATATCTAGCACTTCAGTTTCAACATTCGTTGACGATTGTATAACATTGCCACTTTTTGTTTTGATCTCTTCTGCGCCAGGTTTAGGTGTGTCTGAAAAAACTAAGACACCTTTTGCATCTCTCCAGACATATATTTTAGCCGTACTGGCTTCTATAGGGACTGCTAGACTTAATAATAATGTAAATAACAATAACCTGATCATAGTCGATTTAATTCCTATCCCTTTCAATTTTTTCAATTGTTATCAAGACAATATTACAATGTACTCTAATTTAAGTATATATTCATAATTTATACAAAAAATATTTAATTTATATTATTTAAAGGCAGGTATAAAAAAGCTCACCGAAGTGAGCTTATTGCATTGGTTTAATTTTTAGTAAATTAAACGCTGTAGTACATATCAAATTCTACTGGGTGAGTAGTAGAGTTTAGTAATTCTATTTCTTGACGTTTAAGGCCAATGTAGGCATTAATCATATCAATATCCATTACACCGCCAACGGTTAAGAAGTCGTTGTCTGCCTCTAAGCTATCTAATGCTTCTCCTAATGAAGAACAAACTTGAGGGATTTCGGCAGCTTCTTCAGCCGGTAAGTCGTATAAATCTTTATCCATAGCATCGCCAGGATGGATTTTATTTTTAATACCGTCAAGACCAGCCATTAACATAGCTGTGAAACCTAAATAAGGGTTCATTGTTGGATCTGGGAAGCGTACTTCAATGCGCATTGCTTTAGGGCTAGGAACAATTGGAATACGAATAGACGCCGAACGGTTACGTGCAGAGTAGGCTAGCATTACAGGTGCTTCAAAACCAGGAACAAGACGTTTGTATGAGTTAGTAGAAGCATTAGTGAATGCGTTCAATGCTTTAGCATGTTTGATGATACCACCAATGTAGTAAATAGCATCTTGAGATAACCCGCCGTACTTATCACCAGAGAATAAGTTAACGCCATCTTTAGCTAGAGACTGATGCACATGCATACCAGTACCGTTATCACCAACTAATGGCTTAGGCATAAATGTTGCTGTTTTACCGTAAGCGTGAGCTACGTTATGTACAACATACTTGTATATTTGTACTTCATCAGCTTTTTTAACCATGGTATTAAAGCGACAAGCAATTTCGTTTTGACCCGCAGTTGCTACTTCATGATGATGCGCTTCAACAACTAAGCCCATATCTTCCATCACTAAACACATTGCAGAACGTAAATCTTGTGATGAATCAACAGGTGATGTTGGGAAATAACCCCCTTTAACGCCTGGACGATGACCCATGTTGCCTTCTTCGTATTCAGTACCTGAATTCCAAGAGGCTTCTTTGTCGTCGATTTTGTAGAAAGAACCACTCATATCCGTATGGAAACGAACGTCATCAAAAACAAAAAATTCTGGCTCAGGACCAATTAAAACGGTGTCAGCAATGCCAGTGCTGCGCATATACTCTTCGGCACGGTTAGCAACTGAACGTGGGTCACGGCTGTAACCTAGCATAGTATCAGGTTCAACAATGTCACAACGAATGTTTAACGTTACCGCTTCAGTGAATGGGTCTAAAACAGCAGTTGATGCATCAGGCATCATTACCATGTCAGATGCATCAATGCCTTTCCAACCTTGAATAGAAGAACCATCAAACATTTTACCGTCTTCGAAGAAATCTTCGGTAACTTGATGATGAGGAATTGAAATGTGCTGTTCTTTACCCTTTGTATCAGTGAAACGAAGGTCAACAAATTTGACATCGTGCTCTTTAATTAAATCGAATACTGCTTGTGACATTTTGTCTCTCCAGTGAAGTTAGTTTGATAATCATAAATTGATATTTGAGCTGTTTTTGTAAATAGTTTCAACAGAATCAAATTTTTCTATAGACAAGCTAAAAGTATGCCAACAATAATCACTTTGATTGTTAAGGCTTTTTTTTACACGGCGCCTTAACGATGCACAGGGTTGGTGCTTTGCCTTGGTGGTGTTGCCCTGATTCGGTGCAAGCTTCTACTTTTGATAAAACCAGTATTACTCGCCTATCTTGGTAAATCAAGAGTAAGTAGTAAGTTGCTTTCTTTATAAAGAGTATAATTGCTACAATGCTATATTTATCATTGTAACAGTGGCTAAAACAAGGGCTTTCCGTCGATGGCTAAACTTTTTGTAAACAACGTTATTGCTGTCGCTATATTTTTTATTTCTCTGTCAACACATGCTACTGAGTCAAATGAAGAAGGGCATAAAGCAACGCCAATATTTAAACAAGAGTTTGATTGGCTTAAATTGAGTTCTGATGAGTGGCTCAAAGGAGATATAATCTCTATGTATGATGAAGAGCTGGAGTTTGACAGCGATGAACTTGACTTACAAACCATTGACTGGGAAGACGTTGCTGAATTACGCAGTAAAAATTGGCAAAGTATTCGTATGCAAGATGGCACTATTGCCGAGGGGTATCTTGTCGTTAAAGAGGGTAGGTTAAGTTTAGTGAAGCGAGGTAAAACGACTCATTTTGAATTACTCGATATTCTCTCTATTGCTGCGTCAGGACAAAACGAATTTGATTTATGGGATGGTTATGTCAACTTGGGTCTAAACCTACGCAAAGGTAATACTGTACAATTTGATTATACGTTTAGTGCAGGTATGCAGCGACGTAGCGCGAGTAATCGCTTTAAAGCCGACTATATTGCTAATTATAGTCAGTATGAAAATACAGATACTGAAGAAACAATTGTTACCGCGAATAGTGATCGTCTCACGTTCATTTATGATTGGTTTTTTAGCCAGAAAATATTTTTACGAGCAACAGACTTCGAATATTTAAGTGATGAGTTCTTAAACATTGAATATCGTTTTCGTTATGGTGTAGCGATTGGTTATCACCTTTTTGATACTAGCGATATAACTTGGGACATTAACGCAGGACCAAGTTATCAAATAACGAAATTTAAAGCCGTACAAATCGATGAAGATGCTACTGAAAATTCTCCCGGCTTAGTATTAGGCACAAATTTCAGTTATGAGGTGACGAGTGATATTGATTATAACGTTTCATACAGTGTGCAACTAGTTAATGAGGCGTCGGGTCAGTTGATCCATCATTTTGAAACAGGACTAGAAATAGAGTTAACAAGTGATTTTGATCTTGATGTGACTTTTTATGCGGATCGAACCGAAAAACCTAAAGCGGATGGTAATAACATTACACCAGAGAAAAATGATTACCGTTTGGTGGTTAGTCTAGGTTATGATTTTTGAAATACACCCAGTTACTACAAACGTTCAGTCTTTACACCTATGACTTGAATCTAAGCTCCTATTTATGACAAAAATTTTATTGTTTGTTTTCTGTTACGTTCTTTTAGTGATGAGCGCCATGTCATCTGAGAATAATTTACCTAAATGGCAAAAACCAATACCAACGTTTTCGCAAAAATTTGATTGGCTGAAGCTTACATCGGATGAATGGTTAAAAGGTGAGATCATTTCTATGTATGATGATGAGCTCGAGTTTGACAGCGAAGAATTTGGACTTAAAACATTTGACTGGCAGGATATTAGTGAACTGCGCAGTCGTTATGATCAAAATATTCGTTTCTCTGATGGCAAGGTAGTGCAAGGTTTTCTTATTGTAAAAGATGAAAAATTGATATTAATTAGTAATGGTGAAGAGCAAGAGTTTCCATTAACTGAGCTGATGTCTATTACTTCAACAGTTGATGAAAGGAAAGAGCTTTGGGATGCTAAAATCAGTTTTGGTATGGATGTGAGTAAAGGCAATACCAATCAACTAGATTACATTATGACGGCAAAAGTACAACGACGCACACCTTATACTCGTCTCAGAAGTGATTTGGTTTATAACTACAGTAAATCAACTCAAGATGAAGATGATAAAGTACTAACAGATATGACCCGTTTGACCAGTTATATGGATTGGTTTTACAGTGGTCGGGTTTTTTTTCGCCTATTTGATTACGAATATTATAGCGATTTACAGCAAAATATAAAATCACGACATAGTTTAGGTAGTAGTTTAGGTTATCACTTTATTGATAATAAACGTTTGCAGTGGGATGCGACTATAGGACCAAGTTGGCAATTATCGTCTTTTGATAATGATTTAACTGAAAACAATGAAACGAGCGGTGTGATCGCCATCGGCAGTTTAATTGAATATAAAATATCAAATAAAATAGACTTCACGCTTGATTATCAAATTCAATTTGTGGAAGAAGAGTCAGGAAAGCGAAACTCTCATTTAAAAACAGGTGTTGAATTTAAATTTACCAATGACTTTGAGCTTGATCTCTTTTTCTATTTAGATCGAATCGCTAAGCCCGCACCTAATAATAGTTTAAATAGTTTAAGTGCACCTGAATCAAATGATTATCGTTTTGTGGTTAGTCTTGGTTATGACTTTTAACGTCGTTGATCATGTTCAATACTGACATCGGATAAAGGTAAACAGCTACATAAGAGAATATAACCTTGCTCTTGTTCTTGTTTAGAAAGACCATCAGTTGTTAACTGCTTTACTTGACCATTAATTAATTTTGCTTTGCAACTCCCGCAACAACCCGCACGGCATGAATAAGGCAATATTAATCCTGCAGCTTCACCTTGAATTAATATGGTTTCATGACTATTACCTTTATGATACTTCTGCCATTTACTGAAATACAGGTTAGGTTTAGCTTTAATAGTATTTTCTGGTTGCTCTTTTATGGCACTAGATTTGTTAGCTACTTCTTGTTCGATAGGTCTTTCTCCAAAGCTTTCATAATGATATTTATCACGTTTAACTCCCTGTTTTTTTAATAACTCTTGTGCATTTTGACGAAATGATTTTGGGCCACAAACATAAACATTAAACAGCTCTAATTGCGATATACTGGCTAGCATACGCTGATTTAGCCGTCCTTGATAGCCCTGCCACTGTGGTTTTACTTGTTGGCTCAGCGTGTAAATTACTTGGCAATTACCGTGTTGTAACGCTAAATTATCAATAGCTATTCGGGCAATTAAGTCTTGCTCTGTATGTGCGCTATGAAAGAAAACAACCTCATTATTGCTTTGTATTACTGACATGTAACGTAACATCGATAACATGGGAGTAATACCAATTCCAGCACTGAGCAACAAGACTTTGTTTGGAATTTTCTCTGGTAAATGAAAGCCACCCTTGGCACCTTGTGCTTGAATGACATTTCCAACGATAAAATGATCATGAAAATAATTTGAGATTATACCATTTGGAATACGTTTAATCGTTAGGCTTATTCGCTCTGTATTTGTCGGAGAAGAAGATAAGGTGTAACAGCAATGGTGTTGTTTTCCTTTAATATTTAAATAAAAATTAATATGCTGACCAGCTAAGTAGCTCATTGGCTGTGCAGATGGAATAGAGAAAACAAACGTTCTAACATCGTGCGTTTGCTCAATTATTTTTGTGCATTTTAAATAAATAGGTTTAATCATTCATCTTGCTCTAGCAGCTATTGGTAATTTTGCCTTTGTCCATTACAGCTAAAGCTTAGTAATTAAGGTATGATAATGCCAATAAATACTTATTGCTTTACTTAATAAAAACTTAATAAAACTTTATGACAAATAACCCCCAACATCTTCATATTCTAGGCATTTGTGGCACTTTTATGGGCGGCATAGCCGCTATTGCGAAAGAACTTGGTTTTCGTGTTAGCGGCTCTGATGCGAATGTTTATCCGCCAATGAGCACTCAACTTGAACACTTAGGTATAGAATTAAAGCAAGGTTACTTCCCCGAAAATTTTAGTGATGATGTTGATTTAGTGATTGTTGGCAATGCGATGTCACGTGGTAATGACATGGTTGAATACATGCTTGACCGTAATATTGCCTATACTTCCGGACCACAATGGTTACTCGATAATGTGCTTAAGGATCGTTGGGTGCTGGCGGTGTCAGGTACACATGGAAAAACGACGACAAGTAGTATGTTGGCATGGATCTTAGAATATGCGCATTTATCTCCCGGTTTTCTTATTGGTGGTGTACCGCAAAACTTTGAATGTTCAGCACGTTTAGGAGAGGCTCCGTTTTTTGTTATTGAAGCGGATGAATATGATAGTGCGTTTTTTGATAAACGTTCTAAATTTGTGCATTACCGACCACGCACTTTAGTGATTAATAATTTAGAATTCGATCACGGCGATATTTTTGATGACTTAAGTGATATACAACGTCAATTTCATCACCTTATTCGGATGGTACCAAGCAATGGTCTCATTTTATCACCAGCAAATGAAGCAGCCATCACTGAAACCTTAGCTATGGGCTGTTGGACGCCGACAGAGTTTAGCAGAGAAAAGCAACACCATAATGAGTTAGCCGATAACAATGTTAAGGGCTGGCAAGCTGAAAAGCTTAAGCAAGATGGCAGTGAGTTCATTGTTAGTTTCGATGGTAAAAACGAAGGAACAGTAAAATGGGACTTAATTGGTGATTTCAATATTGATAATGCCCTCATGGCAATTGCCTCAGCGCGCCATGTTGGCGTGCCTACCCATATTGGTATTGAGGCGCTGGCTGAATTTGTAAATACCAAACGTCGATTTGAACTGCGCGGCACAGTAAACAATATCAGTGTGTATGATGATTTTGCTCACCACCCTACGGCGATAGCTAAAACCCTTGCAGGGGTACGCGCTAAAATAACGCAGCAAGCTGGCGTAGGTCGAATTTTGGCAGTATTAGAGCCAAGATCTAATACGATGAAATCAGGCGTGCATAAAGAAGCTTTGCCTAAGTCGCTTAATGATGCGGACAATGTTTTTATCTATCAAGGCGAGCAAGTGCATTGGTCGGTAACTGACTTAATTAATACTTGCCGAGTGCCTTGTGTGGTTGCTGATGATATCGAGCAACTTGTGCTAGAAATCACCCAAAAAGCCGAAGCGGATGATATTATTGTGGTAATGAGTAACGGCGGTTTTGCTAATGTACATGATAAAATATTAACAAATTTAGCCGTTAAATTTAACGGTAAAGTTAGGTAAGTTGATGAAAAAAACAAATCAAAGCGAAAATAAAAATACAAATCAAAATGATGCTTTTAATGGCACCATCACGTTAGCTATTACAGGGGCTTCGGGTGCAAATTATGCTTTGCGTTTAATTGAATGTTTAATTGCTGCCAACTATAGACTGTATATTTTGTGTTCTAGTGCTGGACGTATCGTGCTTGATACTGAGGTGGGTTTAAAGCTGCCAGCATCACCTGATACCGCCAGTAAACTATTAACTGAAAAATTTAATGCCAAAGCAGAGCAAATTACTGTGTTTGGCAAAGAGCAATGGTTTTCACCTGTCGCTTCTGGCTCCGCTGCGCCAAAACAAATGGTCGTCTGTCCGTGTACTACTGGCGCAGTAGCGGCTATTTGTCACGGTATGAGCGATAACTTAATTGAACGGGCAGCGGATGTAGTGATAAAAGAACGTGGTCAGTTAATTTTATTAGTCCGTGAAACGCCTTTTTCAACGTTACATTTGAAGAATATGCTAAGCCTATCAGAGCAGGGCGTTACCATTATGCCGGCCTCGCCGGGTTTTTATCATAAAGCTGAATCTGTTGAGGATTTAGTTGATTTTATCGTTGGGCGAATATTAGACCACTTAGGTATTGAGCAAAATATTATGCCGAGATGGGGTTATCAGTAATTTGTTAAAGTTAGCCTTGGCAACGCGAGACTAGCTCATCACTTGTTTTTTTGAGTCTAGGTAGCTAGTTATCCCCCTAGCAAGCTTAGCTATAAGCGATACAAGTAAAACAAAAAAGCGACAAACCTTTTCAAGTCTATCGCTTCAATATTTATAATTTCTTAAGTAAACGTAAATTTAAGCGTAAACTTACTTAATAATCAAAACTTATTATTCATCAAAACTAAATTCGATATAAGCCTTACCAGCGGCAGCTCTGAGTGGAATAATAACAATAGGACCTTTAGATTTATGATGGATGGTATGATCTTTACCTGAAACGACCATGGGGGTCGCCATATCAAATTCAATACCTTTTTCACTTAACATACGTTTGGCGCCACCAGTAACCATGTTGGTTATTTCACCCACTAAATCGGTTATTTCTTCATTAACTTCATCCGGTGCTTCACCAACCATGCCTTTCATTGTGGCTAGTGCTAATGGGGCATCAAAAGTGATAGATAATGAACCTTTGGCTTTTTCACTAACCATACCAATTAAACCCGATACATCACCCATAGCGACGTCATCTTTTTTCAATCTAGGTTTTTCTGGGGTTAGTTCCATTTGTGCCATAGTGGACATGACATTAAGCATTGATGATAAAAATGGATTAATAAACTCTACATTCATGAAGCTTCCGAGCCGTAGCTGTTTAGTTAAGATTAGTTACTTAATTGATTTTGCATGCTTAAGATGGAAATGTAAATCAAATAGCTCTAATACTTTTGTATTTTATTTTTCTTGATTAACTTTAAGTACCTGTTTTGTTTTCGGCTGTTATTTTGACAACTTTAATCTTATAGTCAAAAGTTAGGCTACCATAAATATTTTTGCCTTGTTTATCCTTGCCTTGATAGTTAACTGTATTAACTTGTCTAGGGTAAGTATCGACGAGTATTGTATTTTTTACCACTAATTCGCTGAAAAAACTTTCCGAGTTGTTTTTTTTGTTAGCTTCCTGATAAATAATTATTTTACCTGACTTTATTTCAAAGCCAAGCCAGATTAGCTCTACCTGAGTATTATTATTTTTAAGTTGAAAACCTTGTTCTATGTATTCTTGTACATAGGCATCATACTTTTTATGCTCAGGTGAAAAGTGTATTTGTTTGATTTCTGCAATTGCATTTTCAATGTCGTGAGCAGTGAATTGGTGAATTATTTCAAGTTGTTGTGTTTTGGGGTTAACTGATAGGTCGCTCACACCAAAAAAATAAGTGTGGCTAGTTGCAGGTGTTAGGAACCCCAAAAGCACCAAAAGAGTAGCAAGTAATTTTGCTACTCTTTTGGTTATATTTTTAATAGAAAAAAGAGGCATTATTTCGCTTCTTCTTTGTGTTCTGCCTCATCGTTAATTGTTTTAAGCTCTTTATTATAATCTCGCATCATGTCTTTTTTCTTTTTCTTATAAAGTTCAAAACGTGACTTGATTGGACGAGCTGGCCAATAGTTATTATTGATATCTACGTCAGCTGTTTGCCAGTTGGCATCTAAAGCAATTGCTTTAATCTCTTTCTCACGAATTAATAACTTAGAGACGGTTTTACTGTTTTGACGCCAGATTTCAGCAGGAATATATAATTGTTCAGTGCTTTTATCTGTATAGGTGATATCAAGTAAAATAGGCATAACTAAACCACCGTGATTAGAAAAATCAATAATATAAAAATTACTGTTATTAACTAATAAGTCTTTTTGCCATGGCTCTAACTCTTTTTGTGCTTTGTTGTATTTGTTTCTATCAGCATTAGTCGTGGTAAATTCATCATGTTGGTTATAAAAGTCCAATAACTCCGGTTTATCATGGGTACGAACCCATTGACCTTTATTTCGTGCATCACTGATAAACTCAGGTTGCTCCCTATCTAAAGCGCGCTCCCATGCTTCTTCAGTCTCAGGGTTTTGGCTATCAGGTCGGTATAAGTGTACATTATCAATTGATAAATCAACATGATCTGTAGTGTAGAACCAACCACGCCAGAACCAATCTAAATCTACGGCTGAAGCATCTTCCATCGTGCGGAAAAAGTCAGCTGGCGTTGGACGTTTGAACTTCCATCGTTGGGCATACTCTTTGAAAGCAAAATCGAATAATTCACGACCCATAATGGTTTCGCGTAATATATTTAATGCTGTTGCCGGTTTGCCGTAGGCATTATTACCGAACTGTAAAATGGATTCAGAGTTCGTCATGATCGGTACTTGGTTACTGCTTTTCATGTAACTAGTAATGTTAGCGGCATGACCTCGACGAGATGGGTAGTCTTCTTCCCATGCTTGCTCAGCTAAAAATTGTAAAAATGTATTTAAACCTTCATCCATCCAAGTCCATTGGCGTTCATCTGAATTGACTATCATAGGGAAGTAGTTATGACCTACTTCATGAATAATAACGCCAACTAAGCCATATTTAGTACGACGTGAATAGGTTTTTTCGCCTGTTTTCTTGTCAAGTGTAGGGCGAGGACCATTAAAAGTGATCATAGGGTATTCCATGCCACCGACAGGACCATTTACTGAAATAGAAACGGGGTACGGGTACTCAAAAGTATACTTATTGTATTGCTCCATCGTATGAATAATGGCTTCGGTTGAGTATTTTTCCCATAGCGGATTTCCTTCATTTGGATAGAAAGACATTGCCATGGTATTGCTGTTACTTTGCTGGTAACCCTGGGCATCCCAAATAAACTTACGGCTTGAAGCAAAAGCAAAGTCACGAATGTTTTTAGCTTTGAAATGCCACGTTTTGGTTTTAGTACTGCGTGATTTTTCGTTAATTAAGGCTTCTTTAGGCGTAATAATCAACACCGGTTTTTTTGCTGACTTGGCCTGTTTTAAACGATCACGTTGTGTTTTCGTTAGTACTTTCTTTGCATTTTGTAATACCCCTGTTGCGGCAACAACATGATCTGCCGGTACGGTAATTTTTACATCGTAATCACCAAACTCTAAAGTGAACTCACCACGACCTAAAAACTGCTTATTCTGCCACCCCATAGCGTCGTAATAAGCCGCCGCACGAGGGAACCAGCTTGCTACTTCATAAAGATAGTTATCATCTTCTTTAAAGTATTCAAAACCTGAACGGCCACCCAATACCTTCTGCTCATGCAGTTGATAGTTCCAATTAATATTTAATTCAACACTATCACCGGATTTGAGCGGTTTAGGTAAATCAATGCGCATCATTGTGCCGTTAATGATGTAATGCAGTGGTTTTTTATTGCTACCCGTAACTTTGGTTATTTGATAACCACCATCAAATGCAGGCGACTCAACAACGGTGCGAAAATTTTTAAAGGTGATTTTATCTTTTTTCGGTGCAGTGCCCGTCATTTTATAGGCGGAATCACGTTTCATGCGGTTTTGATCTAACTGTAACCACAAATAACGCAAAGTATCAGGTGAATTATTTTGATAATCCATCGTCTGTGCGCCAGTTAACCGCTGACTATTATCATCAATGGCTATTGCTATTTTGTAGTCAACTTGTTGTTGCCAATATTTATGCCCTGGTGCACCAGAAGCGGTACGATATACATTAGGCGTAGGTAATATTTCTTCTAATTGACGAAATTTATCTTCATTTGAAGAGTCTTGGTAAGCTTTACTTTGAACTTGGTTACTAACGGCCAAGATAGAAAAGGCTAACAGTAGACCCATTAAGGTTACAGTAGTTGAATATTTCATAGTTTTCCAAAATGAATAAGGAAAGATATCAATATTTAAAGGGGCATTTTTACCGATCCCCCTCAAATTAATTGTATACAATCATGGTTTTAAGGGGAGCTTTATAACACACTTTGTTAGTACTTGTTAATCAGGTGATATTTTTTGCGACTAAAAGACAGAATAGTGAGACTAACTGCTTTTTATCGCATAATTATTGTTTTTTATCAGTACAGTGTTTGCAACTGCCATGTGCTTCAACTATTTGGTGACTAATGGTAAAACCATTAGTTTCAGCCATCGTACGCAAGGCAAGATCAAAATTATTAGATTGAATTTCTTCTACATGTCCGCAATCATCACATATTAATAGCTGCACAGGGTGATTGCATTCACCAAAATGATGGCACATTACAAAAGCATTAATAGATTCTATTTTATGTACAAAGCCTTGTTTACAAAGAAAGTCTAATGCGCGGTAAATAGTTGCGGGTTTTGCGGCAGCATCGAGTTTCTTTAATTCATCTAATAAGTCATAAGCTCCTACCGCACCTTCATGCTGCGCTAGTAATAAAAAAACTTGTTCTCTGACTTTAGTAAAACGAGCGCCTTTTTGTTGGCAAACCAGTTGAGCTTTTTGTAATAAAGATTCTGCAGACATGGTGCTTATTGTTTTAAATAGAGTAATTATTTCAGTGTAACACATACCCAAGCTACCTCAATATACTAGTTTAGGGACAATTAACTTATTCATATTTAAGATGTCTTTTTTTATTACCCCTTACTCTCTGTAAACAGTGTGAAGTACAACTGAATTACGATACGGGGAAACTATTCGCCATTTATCATGGTTTCTATTATGATAATAAAAGACAACGCTGTCTTTTTGTTTGTTATTCATTGTTTGTGATATATAAAAAGTAGTTATTTATATAAAATAGTTAGGAAGTTATATGACCCGTTATCTTGCGCTTGATGCTTTTCGCGGCATTACCATTGCTTTAATGATTCTAGTGAATACCCCTGGGACTTGGTCGCATGTATATGCGCCGCTCTTACATGCTGATTGGAATGGTGCTACCCCCACTGATTTCGTTTTCCCATTCTTCTTGTTTATTATTGGTTCAGCGATGTTTTTCTCTTTCAAAAAGAGTAATTTTGCTGCCAGCCCAGAGCAGTTCGCTAAAATAATAAAACGTGGTTTTATTATGTTTTTCATTGGCTTTATGCTCAATGTTATTCCTTTTACCACCAATATTGATGATTGGCGCATTATGGGAGTATTACAACGTATAGGTATAGCTTATGCGATTGCTGCTTGTTTAGTTTTAGTGCTTAATCGTACCGGTGTTTTCATTATTAGTGCGCTAATACTTATTGGCTACTGGGGTTTACTGTTAAGTATTGGTGACGGTGCGCTCACACTTGAAGGTAATATCATTCGCCAATTTGACCTCGCTGTGTTTGGTGCCAATCACATGTATAACATGCGTGGTGTTGCTTTTGACCCAGAAGGTTTGTTAAGCACTATTCCTGCTGTGGTTAACATGTTGTTAGGTTTTGAATTAACGCGTTATTTAACCAGTATCAAGGATAAAAAAACGAGCGTTATTAAATTAACGCTTATTGGTGGTTTAGCCATTGGCTTTGGTGCGTTATGGGGCTTGGTATTTCCGATAAATAAATCTTTGTGGACTTCATCTTACGTTATATATACTACAGGTTTTGCTTGTTTATTATTAGCGGCCTTTATTTGGCTAATTGATATCATGAAACAAACAAAACTGGCAGAGCCTTTGTTAGTTTACGGTACAAACCCACTGTTTGTGTATGTATTATCATTTTTAGTGGTGACTGTTTATCTTCATATTCATGTGGGTGATGTCTCAATGTATGCTTGGTTGTACCAACAGTTAAATTCAGTCTTTAATGCAAAACTAGCGTCATTTATTTTTGCCTTTAGTCATGTGGCACTATTTTGGTATGTGTCATTAAAGCTGTACCAGCGAAAAATATTCATTAAAATTTAGTTGTTAAATTTCAGCCTTTAATATTATAAGTTAAAGGCTGAAATGCTACTTAAGCTGACAATAATTGCTATACTTCATTTAGTTACCTTAATGAAGGGGCGTAATTAACGAGTGAATAAAGTTAAGCTTAACCAAGATGAGAATCTTTCTTTTAACATCAGTTACCAACTTCTGCCGCAAGAATATCAACGCTTAGATCTTTACTTTTCTTTGCCTGTTGAAATGGGCATTAGTCCTAGTACTTTAAATGAAGAAGAGTACTTCTACAGCAACATAAAAAGTCATAGCGCTTATTATGCTGATCAATTGCACTTGCCTTTAGTACGAAGCCGTTTTATCAGTCAGCGTTTTGTTGGAGAAAAGGAAGGTGAACAAAGTGATTACCGCTTAAACCTCAACCTATACTCTTACCAAGTTAAAATTGCCCTTGATGCGGATATCAAACAAACATTAAAGTTAAAAACAGCAGAAGAATTTTATCCCGCAGCGATTGTACTCGCAGAGCAAATAACCTCGTTAACTAAAAAACTGCGACGTTACACCCCCTCGGATAGTAAATTAAGCTCTTTTTTCGAAAATGCAGATAACTATTTAAGCTGGCATATTGAACAGTCCTTTTTGAAACTATTAAACAAAGGGCCTAAAAGTTCAGATTTTTCTGCAGAAAGAGAATTTTTGTTGACGTTTTGTCGTGATGAAAATAGTTATCGCATAGACAACAAGTATAACTCACAAGTGACGCTTGATGATGCCAACCGTATTACCAATAAAATGCGTTTATTACAGCGTTTAATTGAATACGGCGTAGTTTTTCAAAGGCATACTCGTTTTTTAAACGTTAACTTAAAACGCTTAGTTCGTGGTGTTGTTACTGCGATGATTATGGCTTTTGTCATGTTTTTAGTACTTAATGCACGGTCAAATTTTGCCGAGGTAACATTAGCCTTGATTGCCTTTTTAGGTGTGATTTATGGTCTCAGAGAAACCTTTAAAGAAGATTTAACTAACCTGATTTGGCGAAAAATACAAAAAGGTCGACCCAAATGGCAGCATATATTTACCCACAGTGTCAGTAAAAAACGTATTTTAAGTCAAATTTTATGGCTAGAATATATTAATGCCAAAGACTTACCTAAAACGGTAAATGCGCTGTTTCAACAACGTAGACAGCAAAATAAACAAGCGGCTCGTTTAATTCATTTCCGCTGTGATAATAAAGTATTAGCAAAAGAGTTTTTACCTGGCTATGGCGAAATTCAACAAAGCATTATGTTTAATTTGACTCCTTTTGTACGTTTTTTGAAAAAAGGAGCAGGCCGATTATACAGCTTAGATGGGCAAAAAATCTCTAGCCAAGGGGTAGAGCGACGCTATCAAATTAATTTGATTTTATGTCACAACACCAAAGACGGAGACCAGTTACAGCGGTTTAAAATAACACTTAACCGCTCTGAAATAGTCAATATTGAGGCGTTAAAACTGTAATGAAATAATAGTAATAACCATTTATATCTACACCTAATTACAGCCATTTTTTATCCCAGAAATTAAAGGAAATATCATTTGAAACGAGTAATATATATTTTGTCTGTAATTTTCATTTTTACTGCAAACGTTTCAATTGCATCAGAAACAAGGTCTTTTCAAATACCCAGAAGTGAAATCGTTGAAATTAAAGATCCCAAAAATCAGCGTATTTATCCTTTATTTATAAAACTGCCTAAATCTTATGCTAAAAATGACACTAAAAAGTATCCTGTCATTTATTTAACCGATGCTTGGTATACATTTCAAATCGTTTCGGGTGCAACTCGGTATCCGATGAATTCGGGGAAAATGAAAGAAGCGATTATTGTTGGTATCTCTTACGCTAAAGGGTCGAAACGAGACTCTAGTCGAGTGCGAGATTATACTCCGTCAATAGATAAGCGTTGGCAGCAACAAACAGGAGGTGCTCAGCAACATATGGAATTTATTGAAGGTAGCGTTATCAAATATATGGATACTAACTATCGAACAGATTCAAACGATAGAACGTTTATTGGCAACTCTCTTGGTGGGCTATTTGGTACTTACATCTTACTCACAAAACCTACGCTCTTTCATAACTATATACTCGGTAGTCCCTCATACTGGTTCGACAATAAAATTATTTTTAAGCTAGAAGAACAGAGCAAAAATCGACTCCCTGCAATGAATGCTAATGTGTTTATTTCTATTGGAGAACGTGAATCAAAAGCATTAGAAAGTAGCTATGAAATGGTCAAGGATGCGAGAGCTTTTTATGAAAAAATACTTGCTTGGCAGCAAATAAATTTAAAAGCAAAAATTATTATTATCCCTGAAGCCAACCATCAAACCGCTTTTCCAACTACTGCTATTCAAGGATTGCATTGGATTTACAAAATATAATAAGCGATAGCTGTTGCAACAAGTTAGTAACCCTTAAATAGCTTTTGAAACTAAGCAAAATTAACTGCTTATGCAAAAAAATTCTTTATTTCTTGGTTATGTATTACCTTCAACGTTTATTTATATGTTTAAAGAAAATACAGCTATGACTCCTAGTTTTTTATTGGGACAAGGAACAAGCTTACATTGGCTGGCTTATCAGGAAAAAATACGACTAATAAAGGTGTTTATTAGTCGTTAGGAAAGTTGATAACACATAGTGTTGTTTCAGGTGAGTTGACTAGCCAGTTACTTATCGTTATTTCTTTTGTTTAGCCACTATAAACCCCGTATAATCTACAAAAATATAGGCGTTATCCTCAACGTAATAATTCAATTTTTATTCAAAGGTTTTGTAGTTAACTTTATGATTTCACACAAGCTATCTGTCGCCCCAATGCTCGATTGGACTGACAAACACTGTCGTTACTTTTACCGTTTAATGTCACAACATACTGTGCTTTATACGGAGATGGTCACTACAGGCGCGATTTTGCACGGCAAAGGGGATTATCTTTCCTACAATGATGCTGAGCATCCGTTAGTTTTACAGCTTGGTGGCAGTGATGTTAAAGCAATGACGGAGTGCGCAAAAATTGCGGAACAACTGGGTTACGACGAAATCAATATCAATGTTGGTTGTCCGTCTGATCGTGTACAAAATGGCAGGTTTGGTGCTTGTTTAATGGCTGAACCGCAATTAGTGGCTGAATGTATCAGTGAAATGCAAGCTGCAACTAAGGTGCCTGTTACAGTAAAGTCTCGTATTGGCATTGATGATTTAGATTCGTATGAGTTTTTACATACGTTTATCGAACAAGTCGCCGAAGCGGGTTGCCAGCATTTTATTATTCATGCGCGTAAAGCTTGGCTTAGCGGTTTAAGCCCTAAGCAAAACCGCGATATTCCACCGCTTGATTATTCTCGTGTTTATCAGATTAAAAAAGACTTCTCAGCGTTAGAGATATCGATTAATGGTGGCATTAAAACCTTGGCTGAGGCCAACAATCACTTACAACATATTGATGGTGTAATGATCGGTCGTGAAATTTATAATAGCCCATATTTATTATCGGAAGCCGATCAACAAATATATGCAGAAAAAGGCACTGTTATTTCTCGTGAGCAAGTCGTTTCTTCTATGGTGGAATATATAAATTCTTATGTCAGTGAAATTCCTACACACGGAACTAATAGGGCATGGCATGTATTACGGCACATGTTAGGACTTTGTAATGGTTTAGCTGGCGCAAGGCAGTTCCGACGTCACTTAAGTGAATGTGCGGGTAAAGAAGGTGCCGATGGTAAAGTATTGCTTGAAGCCTTTGCGAACGTTACTGAACTGAATGGTCAAGTATAAAGCTTGTCACGATTATGGGAATAATGCAGGAATTTAGTCCCATAATCGGAAATGCAGTGTTTTGTGTTTATTTACCTGATAACTAATTAATGGTTTTTTATACTAACTATTGGTTTTTTTAACCTTTCGTTCTGATTTGTAAAATTAACCAGATAGAATAATTACACTTGTAAATATAAATTACCTTAATTATCAATTGGTTGTTATTTATTTGAAAAAATGGCACAACCTTTGTAACACTTGTTGCAACTTAGTAACAAGTAGTTCGATATTTAAGGAAAAAACCATGTTAGAGATAAACACTGTATTTACGTTAATGATGACCCCTGTGTTTTGTTTGTTAGCAACGTCACTAATCGTTAGTGTCTTTGAAAAGAAAGCGAATACTGAGCTATAAATAACCACGCTATAATGAGTGTGGTATTTATTGTGCTATCGAGTATATATACCTCTGCTTGACGTAATCCCCCCTGCGACAGAGCACCCTTCTCTTTTTTAATCACCTTTATTTAAATCACGCTGTAGTTAGTTTTACTGACTTGCATACAAAAATTAACCGTTCATTTTAAATCACCGTGAGTGAAAATTCACATCAGACGAAAGTACCGTCACGCCTGTTATTTCTGTTCACTATTTCCTTATCATTTCCCTTCAAATTCACACTTGGTTAATTTAACTATTGACGTGGTTAAATTAACCAGAATATAGCGCGACATAATATGTCTCAAGATGACTGGTTTTTAAGAATCATTGTAATTCCCTTAAAAATCAGTCGGTTAATTTTTACTTTAAGTTTGGCACAACACTTGTAATAGTCATGTCATAGCGAAAGCAAATAAGTTAAGAAAAACAAGTAAACGGTAATAAATTAATTTGCCTAACTTAAATTTTAAATGTAACTACCTAAACAAATAAAGAAGGATTTTATCATGAACACAGTAAATACAGAGACAAACCTAATGAGCAAAACGGTTAAAGACACTGCCATAGCTTTAGTGATTAGCCTAATCGGTATATTTAGTCTTAGTGCTAGCGCACAGGCTTTACCTAGCATTGAAGCCGCGATTAATAAAATTTTTGTGGTGCAAAGCCAGCAGGTCATGGCACAGCTAAATGAACAGTTACAGAATAAGATTGCTAAACAAGTGAACGAATATACTTTTGACTTCTCTGCTGCAGAGGTCGAGCAGCAAGTAGGGAAAAAAATAGCTAACGATGATGAAGTAACAAACATCAATAGTGAGCAAACGGTAGTTCAAGTAAAAGTGAAAAATAAATAATTAACTTTAGACAATAAAAAACTAGGAGAAAAAATATGGGATTATTCAGTCGTTTTACAGATATCGTTAATGCTAATTTAAACAGCATGTTAGACAAAGCAGAACAACCAGAGAAAATGATACGTCTAATTATTGGTGAAATGGAAGATACACTTGTTGAAGTGCGCGCTGCGGCAGCAAAAAATATTGCTGAACAAAAAGCACAAACTAGGCAGATAAAAACGGTCGAAGCGAGCATTGATCATTGGCATGAAAAAGCTGAAATGGCACTAAGTAAAGGTCGTGATGACTTAGCGAAGTTGGCTTTAGCTCAAAAACAAAAATACCAAGCTGAGTTAACACAAAAAATTAAAGAAAATGAGCAGTTAACTGAATTTCTAATGGCCGTTCAAGATGATGCCATGCGTTTACAGGATAAGTTGACGGAAGCTAAGCGTCGCCAAGAGGCTTTGTTATTAAGACAAGAGTCAGCCGAAGTCAGACTCAAGGTTCGAGAAAGTGCCGTCATTTATAATATTGATCAAGCGATGAGTAAGTTTGAACGCTATCAAGAGAAAATTGACAAAATTGAAGCGCAAGTTGAAGCATACGATTTAACTGAAAATAAAGATCTGTCTGCGCAAATTTCACAATTAGCAAAAGATGACAGTATCGAACAAGAGTTGGCAGCGATGAAGAAAACGGCAAACGCATAATAGCCACGATATTAATTATTTTCATTGGCAGAAGTACAAAATACTCCCCTGATTTTTGATATAGCAGGGGCTGAGCAGGGCGTTAAGGAGAGAGTAATATGAGTTATGACCGAGAGTATTCAAACATTAAAGGCATAAATAAAAGCCTAAGTAAAAATATGCGCTATAAAAAACTGACGGGAGTATGTGCCGGTATGGCCAAGCACTATGATTGCCCTAGGTTGGTTGTCCGTATTGCGGCGATTGGGGTATTCATCATGTTACCTGTAGCAACGGGAATTGCTTATATTGTGGCCAGTATCTTATTGCCGAACAGTAAATATTAAATACCGCTATTTCAGTAACACTTAATGAGTCGCGAGGGGGTTATTATGAGTTTTTTTAAATCATTACTGTTGGCTATATTGGCAAGTATATTTTTAACTTATGTTTTTGGTGCGAGCTTTTTAGCATTGTTTGATGTGAATGTTATCGTTGATGGTGAAATGATTGAACCGTTAAAGGCGATAACCGCTTCAGCATTAGTGATGGTTATTCTTGTGCTTGTTGCCTTAGCGATTGTGTTGAGTGTTTTTGGTAGCATTATTTTTGCCACCATGATTATTTTAGGTTGTGCAGTGATGGTTGCTATTGGTGTTTTTTGGCCTGTATTTTTAGCCGCGATTGTTATTTGGCTAATAAGCAGAGATAAAAAGAATAATCAGTATGCTTAATGAGATTATTAGGTCTTATGTTAGGCCTTCTGTTAATAACAAAGCTTGGCAAAATTTAACTAAATTAAGCCAAGTTGATAATGCTTAAGTGTGGTAAACAACGTCTCAATATTACTTAGTTAAGAAAGCTGCCAATATATTCTTACAATCAGGCGTATTGACCAAGCGTGAAAACTCTTGCCCTTCGTTATTAATCACTTGTGCTAGTTGATGCTGATTAGCTTGGCGAATTAAACGTCGGCTCGTCATTACGGCGTCTGTTGGCAATTTGGCTATGCTGAGCGCAATATCTTCTGCAATAGCTAATAATTCATTAGGTTGGCAAACTTGGTTGGCTATACCGTAACTAAGCGCTTGCTCAGCACTAAATGTTTTACCTAAAACCAGTAATTCAAAAGCTTTATTTTGACCTATGCGAAGTGGTAATAGTAAGCTAGAACCCGCTTCAGGGCATAAGCCTAACTGAGTAAATGGCAGTTTAAATTTACTGTTGTTAGCTGCAATAACCATGTCACAATGAAGTAATAAGGTTGTACCAATTCCCACTGCAGCACCTGCAACAGCAGCAACCAGTGGTTTAGTGAAACGACTAAGAACGTTAACAAAGTCAAGGGCAGCGAGATCGCCTGACTCATCGTTTTGGGAGCACTGCATAAAGTCTTGTAAATCATTACCAGCACAAAAGCAGTTTTCATCACCACGAATAACTAAACAATGTATTGTGCTATTTTCTTGGGCGTAAGTGAAAAGCTGGCAAAGCTGTTGATACATGATGGTATTTAAAGCATTTTTTTTATCTAACCTATTTAAGGTTATAGTGAAAACGCCTTGCTTTTCTGAGGTAAGTATTAAATCATTCATATCGCTGTTAGCTTAATCATTGTATTAGGTGAGCATAAATCTTAGGGCTTGTTAAAAAGGATGTACAGATAAAATGCATAAAACTCATTTGCCACTTGTTATTACCTTCATTATTTCACTTATTAACTTTGCTGCTCAGGCTGGAACAGTTGATAATATTGTTGTTAGTGACGCTTACATACGGGCGAGCATTCCGGGAACTATCCATTCATCGGCCTACATGCGTATTAATAATAATGATGAAAAAACAGTGACTTTAGTTAAGGTGAGCAGTAAAATTTCCCCTCGTATTGAAATGCATAACCATGTTATGGAAAATGGCATGATGCACATGCAGAAGTTACCAGAAATTGATATTGCCGCTAATACGCAGGTGTTATTGCAGCCGCACGGTTTGCATTTAATGTTTTTTGATTTAGTTCAGCCGTTAACCGCTGAAGATATCATTGAAATAACATTACATTTTTCCAATAAACATAGGGTAATCGCGTTGTTACCTGTAAAATCATTGCAATAAAATTATCAATAGTGAATAAGTGGTTAACGATAAAGCTGTTGGCTATTTAGCATTATCCTTGGAGTGGATTATGAAAATTAATTTATCAACTAAATCAATCAGTGTGATTGTACTCAGCATTTTTTTACTTTTTTATGCTGTCGGTGTGTATTGGAGTATTGAGCCTGATTCGTTAGATGTGCATCAAGAAGTTACACAAGCGGCCCAGGCTGAAAATGTAGCACCTGTTGTCGGTTACACCACCACAACAATACTCATTAAAGTTGCAGAAACCTTATTAAATAAACCCGGTGGTTATTTATCTAATGATGTTTTACCTCCGTCGGTATTTTTAGATAATATGCCCGCTTGGGAATTTGGCGTATTAGAAATGGTTCGTGACATGTCCTTGGTAATGCGCAAGGACTTTAGTCGTTCGCAATCACAATCCTTGGTTAATGAGCACCTGAAAAAAGCCCAACCGCGTTTTAATATAAATAACAAAAACTGGGCCATGCCAAGTGCAGAGGGTGAATACAGCAAAGCAATTCAAAATCTTTATGATTATCGCTCGGCGTTAGTTAGTACCGACCCAAAGGATATAGCGCAGTTTTATGCCCGTGCAGATAACTTACGCTCTTACCTTGAAGAGGTGCAAAAACGTTTAGGTAGCTATTCACATCGTTTAAGCTCTAGCGTTGGCAGAGAACAAGTTAATACCGATTTAGCGGGTGACAATCAAGCGCAGCAATCTAGTCAAAACTCTGCGCAATTGCAATTAAAAACCAGTTGGTGGTTAATTGATGATGTTTTCTATGAATCTCGCGGCGCTGCTTGGGCTTTATTGCAGTTACTTAGAGCGATAGAAATAGATTTCGACAGCGTCTTGAAAAATAAAAATGCCCGCATTAGTTTACAGCAAATAATTCATGAATTAGAGGCAAGCCAACAATCGTTATGGAGCCCAATGGTGTTAAATGGCGATGGTTTTGGCGTATTAGCCAATCATTCATTGGTTATGGCTAACTATATTTCACGAGCAAATGCTGCTCTTATCGATTTAAATGAATTATTAAGCAAGGGTTAAAAACTCATTTTTCTTAGATCAACAAATAATATTATAAAGGGATAACAATGAAAAAAACGATTTTAGCTGCAGGTTTAGCTGCACTGATCAGTGTAAATGCACAAGCCGATACGTTATTAGGTTTGTATATTGGTGGTCAAGTTTGGGCAAACACAGCTAGCGGTAGTTTTGGTCAAGGTAGTGACAATCAATCAGCATTTGATTTCGACGATGAGTATCAAGGCAGTTATTATGTGGCTTTTGAACATCCAATCCCACTTATCCCAAATATTAAAATTGCTTCTACTACCTTAGACACTATTGGCGGTACGACCATTAATAGTGACTTTAACTTCAGTGGTGTGACTTATAATAACAACACCGAGTTAGGTACTACATTGGAAGCAAGTTACATTGACTATACCCTTTATTACGAACTTTTTGATAATGACTTATTGACCTTTGATTTTGGTTTAACGGCGCGTGATCTTGATACCTATATTAAGGTTAGTGAGCCAAGTACAAGTGTTGCCAGTGATTTATCAGCGACGGGTTATATTCCAATGCTTTACCTTTCAACTATTGTAGGTTTGCCGTTTACTGGATTTAATTTTTTTGCTGAAGGTAATTTTCTCTCTTATGATTCTCAAACGGTTTATGATGTTCAAGCGGGCGTTAGTTATGAGCTGTTAGACAATTTGGCAATCGATGTTGATTTAACCTTAGGTTATCGTTCGGTTAAACTTCAGTTAGATGATTTAGACGACTTTTACAGTGACTTAACTTTTGATGGTGCTTTCGCTGGCGTTATTGTTCACTTTTAGTTTTAACTAAAAGTAAAACAGAAAGCAGAACTAAAACAAAGTTTAGAGCTTAGCCGAAGCTAAGCTCTTTTTCTGATATCTTCTATGAAGAATATCTACTCGTTGAACATAGACCTGTGTTTCGGCAAAGGGTGGAATACCCGCATATTTTTTTACCGCACCTTCACCGGCATTATAAGCTGCAGCCGCTAATTTATTATCCCCTCGATATTTTTTTAATAAGCGTGCCAAATGTTTAACGCCACCATAAATATTTTGCTTAGCATTTAACGGCTTTTCAACACCTAAATCTTTTGCTGTCTCAGGCATTAATTGCATTAAACCTTGTGCACCTTGTTTGGAGATAGCATTCGGATCGAAGTGTGATTCGGCGTGAATAATAGCGCGAACAAAGGCAGGGTCTATTTTGTTAATAAAAGCAGCATGATTAATATTCTGATTAAAATGCGTTAAATATAGTTTTGCTGTGCGCCAATTGATTAATGAATCTAACTGACAAGCATAACAGTCAATTTTATAGCGATGAAACTCAATGTTCATCGGTTCAATATCGGAAAAGGAAGTGATTCCTGTCGCTGACTTATAAGTATAAACGTTAATTTTTTTGCTTACGTACTCGTCTGCTTTTACTAAAGTGATTAAGTTAACGAAAACTAGGCAAGTGACTACCATAAGACAAAGTGTCGTTTTTTTGTGTTTCGACATGAAAACTTTATCACCTATTATCAGTATTTTCATTTTTTGTACCAATAGATAAATATCATTATTCCTTTTTGGAATAAAAAAGCGCTATCTATTCCTTTTGTTCTTGTTAAAACTTGTCTATTCTTCCAGCATCAATTGTTATAGGTGCCAATGTATAGTTAAAGCATCTATGTATTCAGATCAAATGTTGTCAGGAAGCATGTTGCCAAAGCAACAGCTAAATAAAATGAAACAAATAAATCAAAATTCAAACAACAATAGCAGTGCTTTAGATGTGAATCAATTATCACTGCTTCAACAAGCAACGCAAAGTTACTCGCAACTACAACTTGCTTGGGCAAGTGGTTACTTAGCTGCGAAAAGTGAGTCAGGTCAAAATGCCCAGTTAGCGCCGGCAGCTGAGGTTGTTGCGGCTAAAACGTTAACCATTTTATACGCTTCACAAACGGGCAATGCTAAAGGTGTAGCTAAGCAGCTTGAACAAAGTGCTGTGGCATCTGGCATCAGTGTTAATTTAAAAAACATTAGCGACTATAAAGCTAAAGGTTTAAAAAATGAGACTCACCTATTAATTGTTGCTAGTACCAACGGTGAAGGCGAAGCGCCGGATGATGCGATTGAATTCCATGAATTCTTATTAGGTAAAAAAGCACCTAAATTAACTAACTTAAGTTATAGCGTTTTGGCACTTGGCGATAGTAGTTATGAGTTTTTCTGTCAAACAGGTAAAGACTTTGACGATCGTTTAAAAGAGTTAGGCGCAAAACAAGTTAGTCCGCGAGTTGATTGCGATGTTGACTATGATACTGACAGCGAAGCATGGATTTTAAGCATTGTTGAAGAGTTGAAAGAAGAGTTAACTCAAACGAGTGCGCCTTTAACATCGGTTGTTGAGTTTGCGACTGCAGGCGCAACAAGTGCTTACAGTAAACAAAAGCCATTATCAGCAGAGTTTCTTGTGAGTCAAAAAATTACAGGTCGCGATTCTGCTAAAGATGTTCGCCATATTGAAATTGATTTAGGTGAGTCAGGTTTAACTTACCAAGTGGGTGATGCTTTAGGTGTTTGGTTTGAAAATGATGAAACACTGGTTAATCAACTTTTAGTACAGTTGAAATTTACCGGTAGTGAAAAAATCAGCCTTAAAATTGAAGGTAAGCAACAAGAGCTTGAATTAAAAGCAGCGCTTATTTCTCACTTAGAAATCACTCAAACAGCCCCTGCATTTATTGAGTTTTGGGCTGGACTAACTAAAGATGAAAGCTTGGTTAATGTCGCCAGTGATAAAAATACGGCACGTGAATTTGCGGGTGTTCATCAAATTATCGATGTTGTCGCTATAGCCAGTGCCGATGTTGACGCGCAAACATTTGTTAATAGTTTACGTAAAATTACACCGCGTTTATATTCTATTGCTTCTGCACAATCTGAAGTGGAAGAAGAAGTCCACTTAACTGTTGGTGTTGTTACTTATGACGCACAAGGAAAAACTCGCACAGGTGGTGCTTCTGGTTTTCTAACGCAGCGTCTTGACGAAGGTCAAAAAGTACGTGTTTTTGTTGAACATAACGATAACTTTCGTTTACCTGTGAACAATGATGCTCCGGTTATTATGATCGGCCCAGGTACGGGTGTTGCACCGTTTAGAGCGTTTATGCAAGAGCGTGAAGCGCGTGATGCTAGCGGCGATAACTGGATGTTCTTTGGTGACCAGACCTTTACTCAAGACTTCCTCTATCAAGTTGAATGGCAAAATTATTTAAAGTCGGGCTTACTAACTCGCATGGACGTAGCGTTTTCACGCGACCAAGCTGAGAAAGTTTATGTACAAGATCGATTAAAAGAGCAGGCCAGTGATGTTTTTTCCTGGTTAGAACGTGGCGCCCATTTATATATTTGTGGTGACGCAAACCGTATGGCAAAAGACGTGCACAATACACTAGTAGAGATTATTAGTGAACACGGCAAGCTAAGCGCAGAACAAGCAGAAGATTATTTAAAAGCATTAAGATCAAATAAACGCTACCAAAAGGATGTTTACTAATGAGCAACGATACCGTAAAAATAGCAAACCCAGTACTTATCGTTGAAGGTAAATTAGCCGATAACGAGCGTTTAAAAGCTGAAAGTGATCATTTGCGTGGCACTATTGTTGAAGATCTACAAGATAGAATGACAGGTGGCTTCACCAGTGACAATTTTCAATTAATTCGAACACATGGCATGTACCAGCAGGATGACCGTGATATTCGTGCCGAACGTCAAAAGCAAAAACTTGAACCGTTGCATAACGTGATGTTACGTGCGCGTTTACCCGGTGGCATCATTACACCGACACAGTGGTTGGCTATTGACAAATTTGCTGATGATTATACCTCTTACGGTAGTATTCGTTTAACTACCCGCCAAACTTTTCAGTTTCATGGTGTATTAAAACCAAATATAAAGTTGATGCATCAGACGTTAAATAGCATTGGTCTTGATTCAATTGCGACAGCGGGTGATGTAAACCGAAACGTACTTTGTACCTCGAATCCTGTTGAGTCTACATTACATCAAGAAGCTTATGAGTGGGCAACTAAACTAAGTGAGCATTTATTACCAAAAACTCGTGCTTATGCTGAAATTTGGTTAGATGAAGAAAAAGTAGAAACAACAGAAGGTGAAGAAGTAGAGCCAATTTTAGGTAGCACTTATTTACCACGTAAGTTTAAAACGACAGTCGTCATTCCACCAAATAATGATATTGACGTGCATGCGAACGATTTAAACTTTGTTGCGATCAGCGAAAATGGTGAGTTAATTGGTTTTAACGTACTTGTTGGTGGTGGTCTAGCCATGACTCACGGTGATAATGCAACTTACCCTCGTTGTGCCGATGACTTTGGTTTTATTGCTAAAGAGCATACGTTGGCTATCGCTGAAGCGGTAGTTACCACCCAACGTGATTGGGGTAATCGTGTTAACCGTAAAAATGCTAAAACTAAATATACATTAGACCGTGTTGGCGTTGATACTTTCAAAGCAGAAGTAGAGCGTAGAGCGGGTGTAAGCTTTAGTGAATCACGTCCATATGAATTTACTACCCGCGGTGATAATTTTGGTTGGGTTGCAGGTATAGATGGTAAACATCATTTAACTTTATTTATTGAAAATGGCCGTATACTTGATTTTGCCGGTCAATCATTAAAAACGGGTATGCGTGAAATTGCTAATATTCATCAAGGTGATTTCCGTTTAACAGCCAACCAAAACCTAATTGTTGCCGGCGTTAATGAGGCAGACAAGGCGGTAATTGAGCAACTCGCTCGAGATCATGGTTTGCTTAATGATGGCGTATCAAATCAACGTAAAAATTCAATGGCTTGTGTCGCCTTTCCTACGTGTCCATTAGCTATGGCTGAAGCCGAACGTTACCTACCTAAACTGGTAGATGATGTTGAAGCTATTTTAGCCAAAAATGATCTTGCAGATGAAAGCATTATTTTACGTGTAACCGGTTGTCCAAATGGTTGTGGCCGCGCGATGTTAGCTGAAATAGGTTTAGTAGGCAAAGGGCCGGGTAAATACAATATGTATTTAGGTAGTGATATTGCCGGTTCTCGCGTACCTAAAATATATAAAGAGAATGTTGATGAAGCGGGTATTTTAGCTGAAATAGATGCCTTAAGTGCTCGTTGGTCTGCTGAACGTCATACTAATGAAGCCTTCGGTGACTTTGTTATACGTGCAGGCATTGTTGACGAAGTGAAAGTTAGTGTAAGGGATTTTCATCATGTCTAGTGCGTTAGCGAGTACCGGAAAAGAGGTTATTAATAATCGTTTTCCTGCGTCTTTGCCTAAACCTTGGTTAAATCAATGGAATGAACAACTTGAACAGCAATCACCTATTGCCCGAGTAGAATGGGCAATGGAGAACCTGCCAAGCCAGTTTGTTTTATCGTCAAGTTTTGGTATTCAGTCGGCTGTTATGTTGCATATGATGACGCAAGTGGATAGTAATATTCCGGTATTGCTTACCGATACAGGACATTTGTTTCCTGAAACTTATCGTTTTATTGAACAACTAACTGAACGACTTAAACTTAATTTACATGTATACAGCTCAAAAGAAAGTGCTGCGTGGCAATTGGCTAAATATGGTGAAGAGTGGGCGACAGACGATGAATCGTTAAAAGCTTATAACCGTCGTAATAAAGTAGAGCCGTTAGAACGTGGTTTAACAGATCTTAATGCCGGTACATGGTTTTCTGGTGTGCGTCGTCAGCAGTCTTCGCATCGAGAAGGCTTGTCGGTTGTTAGTATATTACGTGGCCGCTTTAAGGTGCATCCGATTATTGATTGGTCTAACAAGCAAGTACACGAGTATTTAACTCAGCATAACTTGCCTTATCATCCTTTATGGGATGAAGGGTATGTCAGTGTTGGTGATGTACACAGTACTAAGCCATTAACACTCGGCATGAGTGAAGAGGATACTCGCTTTGGTGGCAGTCAACGCGAATGTGGCTTACATACGGACGGTGACGGTATCTAATCGATAGTCGTAAGTTATTTGTAGGCATAGGCTGAGTATTGATTTTCTACTATAAATAGTCATTAATTACTACTAACTACTAACTACTAACTATTAACTACTAACTACTAACTACTAACTTCAAAGTGTTGGCTTAATTGGGTTTTTAAATAGATAAAAAACTCATCATTGGGTTTGTCAGTTATTAAGTTTGCTAACTCAGCACCAAGTGGAGTAAATTTATAAAATTGTAAGCTGACTTTATCTTTTTTTGCACTGAGTTTTAATGGCAGTCCATTAAAACTGAAGTTAAGCTTCTCCTCTTTACTCATAATGTTCGATTCACTTTCCTGCATGTATATTAAGTGATTTTCAGCTAACGTTAATAAATCAGCATAATTTAAGCCAAATTGGCTTAAATTTATTTGTAATTGTCTGCCTTTAGCAAAAAAATTGAACAACCCAGGTTGTTGATATACCGTTGAAATTAAGCGAATATTTTTTTTGCTGACATCTTTGACTGCTAATGAGCAGGCTTTGGCAAGTAATTTAGCATCGATAATACTCATATCGCGAAATACTTTTAGTGCCTTATAGGAAAATGATCCTGGTTTTGCTAACTCTCCGGATAAAATTTTAGCCCATAAATCTTGCATGGTTGGGTTACTCACGTCTTCCGCTAGACCAATATAGCGATTGAACCAGTCATGATCAGTTTTTGCTTTTATGTCATTGTTGGCGCAATAAGTTAAGGTTTTTTGAATAACATGCTCAATATTTTGTTGCTTACGTAAATAATTCAAACGATTGCGTTTATTGGCTCTCTCCTCTATTGGTATTTGTTTCTCACTAGGCAATAAAGCACCGTCAATGACAAAGTGTTTGGCTAATTTTATAAACTGTGGCGAAGAGGGGGCTTCTGTTGATTTGCTACCTTGAGCTTGAGCCTCAACAAGTTCTTTTTTACTTGGCTCATTAATGTCTTTATTATCAATTACCTTTTCATCTGAATGGTTGTTCTCAATGACGAGAACATCGGCTTGGTCTTTTTTCACTTGTCTAACTCCCTCAGATGATACTTTTGGTAAAAGTTTGCTATTTGTTACGTATTTATTGTATGGATTTATTGAATATTGTCAAAGTGCCTTTTATTATCAAGCGGAATAGTGTAAAAAAGTAGTATTAGGTTATAGTTAAGCAAAACGAGTTATCATAAATAAATTTATAGTGAGCTAGTCGAATTAATTTAAATATTTAACTAGTTACTTGAGGGCAGTATGCAGGCATCAGAAAATTCAAACGATGATTTTTTATTTATCGATGATAGTGATGAAGATGATATTTTAGCTCACGGTAGCGAGGGGTCATGGCAAGTATTAATTGTTGATGATGATCCTGAAATTCATTCGGTCACACAGTTAGCCTTATCAGATTTAGTCGTTTTAGGGCGTCGTCTTGAATATTTACATGCTTATTCAGGTCAGGACGCATGTCAATTAATTAAAGATAATGCTGATATCGTCTTAGTTTTACTCGATGTAGTCATGGAAACGGATGATGCTGGTTTGAATGTAGTCAAATACATTCGGGAAGATTTGCAGCGACAAGACATCCGCATTGTCTTACGTACAGGACAACCGGGTTATGCACCCGAAGAAAGTGTCATTAAAGAATATGATATTAATGACTATAAAACTAAAACAGAATTAACTCGCCGTAAGTTAGTAACCACGGTTTTTGCCGCAATTCGCTCCTATCAACAAATTGCCACGGTTAATGAAAATCGCCTAGGTTTAGAGAAAATTGTTTCTGGGGCTGCTGAACTTTCTTCGCAACACTCTCTGGTTGCTTACTGCGAAAGTGTCTTATCTCAATTTAGAAGCTTAATCAGTGATGATATCTCTGCTGTTTTTTGTGCTAGAGGACAAGGCATCATTGATAATGTTGATGATTTAAGTTTTTATATTTTGGCGCAAACTGGCTTTTCGAACAATTTAGTGAATCAAAAGTTAGATAACCTAAAAGATGATCAGGCAAGTAAACAAGTTAAATCATGCTTTTTACAACAGCAGCATCATTATCAAAATGATAGCTTAAATTTATATATTGCTAAGGGTGATTATCGCGCGGTAATTTATGTTGCGTTAAATACCCCACTGACAGAAACTCAGACGCAGTTACTTAATGTATTTTTAACCGGCGTTGCTGTTGGTTATGAAAATGTGCACCTATTTCAAAAACTAACCAATGCCGCGTATAAAGATTGGCTGACTAACTTACCAAACCGATTACAATTTTTACGTTTACTTGATGACTTCTCTAAACAGGATGGCAACGATGATGTTGCGGCATTAATTGATATTAATCACTTTAGTGATATTAATGATGCGTTAGGGCAGGACATAGGTAACCAATTATTGGCTGCTGTTGGTCAGCGTATGCAAAACATGGGAACTGAGTGTAAGTTTGCTCGAGTTGGTGCTGATGTTTTTGGTATCATTGGCCCGGCGAGTTGTCTATCGCCAGAGCATTTATTAGCTTTATTTCATCAGCCATTTTCCGCGGGTGAGCAAAACTTACCCATTAATGCTTGTTTTGGCTTTTGCACTAAAGAACACGCAGAAACTAGTGGCGTTAAAGTCTTAAATCAAATTAATATCGCTTTAAATTTAGCTAAGAAAAATCGTGTTGAACACTTCGCTTATTATAACCCTGAAATTGAAGATCAGATGCAATGGCGTTTGAATATGATCAGACAATTGCGCACCGACTTTGCTAATAATTGTTTGGAACTTTGGTACCAACCTCAGCTTGATTTATCATCAGGCAAAGTGATTGGAGCTGAAGCCTTATTACGTTGGCGCACAGCTGATGGTAGCTTTATCTCTCCTGCTGTTTTTATTCCCTTAGCAGAATACTCCGGTTTAATTATTGAAATTGGTAATTGGGTGGTTGTTCAAGCTTGTCAGCAGTTAAAAAGACTTGAGAGTACTTTTTCAGAACTGAGTATTTCAGTTAACGTTTCTATACCGCAATTTAGGCGAGATGATTTTGTTGATACCACGATTGCTACGATACAGGCTCATCAAATACAACCAAGTAAACTTGAGCTGGAGATTACTGAAAACATTTTGATGGATGATCCACAAGTTGTTATCGATGCGCTAGTCAGATTAAAAGCTCAAGGCATTAGTATCGCTTTGGATGACTTTGGTACCGGTTATTCCTCTCTGAGCTATTTACAAAAATTACCTTTAGATCGATTAAAAGTTGATCGTGCGTTTGTGACGGATATTGATAAAGAAGGTCAATCAGTTATTGCTGAAACGATTATCAATCTAGGTAAAAAAATGAACTTGAAAGTCATTGCTGAAGGCATTGAAGAAATAGCTCAACAAGAACGTTTAATTGAGTTGGGTTGTGACGAAGTGCAAGGTTTTTACTATGCTAAGCCAATGCCAGAAGAAGAGTTCCTACAGTTTTTAAATGAACAAAACTAAAGATACAAATAATACTAAGGTCTAGAATTTTGGCCTTAGTATTAACTTCATTCTTAGTATTTATATACTCCTTTCGTGAAATATTAATTCATTACCTTTTACGGGTTTAAGTGGAATTAATAAAGCTAATTCTAATGAGCAGCAAGAACAAAACAGCACTAATATAAAATCCCCAAGATGATTCATTAATCCATAAATACCAAGTAATGCGGGGATAACTACCCCTGAAATATGATTAATCTAAAAACTTACTGTTGCATTTGAAGCAATATTTTCTGGTTGATTAAAGCGCTTTATAAATTTTATTATGAGTTTATTTTTGCTAGAAAAATAGAGCATAAGCAAAGCTTGTTACGTCAATTAATAATAATTAACAAATTATTCTCATCAATCATTTCTCGTTTAATCTAAGGTTATATCGGATAAAAACAGTCACTTATTTCGTAATAATTTAAATTAATACGGGCAATTAAAACGGTTGTTTAAATAAATTTGCTATTCATTATCTTTCAAGGCACACTCAGTCAACTATTATTAGTTGTCTACGTTTTTTAGAGTGAAAAATAACACTGAAAAATCTAGGTTAATCATCAAAACATCAACACCACTTTTAGGTGAAGGAGACGAAGTATGATATATCAAGGCAAGAGCCTTTCAGCCCAATTACTCGACGACGGCATTGTAGAATTTAAGTTCGATGCTCAGGGATCAGTAAATAAGTTTGATCAAGCAACTTTTGAAGAATATAAAGCTGTAGTTATTGCAATCAATAACTGCAGTGATGCTCGAGGCGTTATGGTAACGTCGGGGAAATCAACATTTATTGTTGGTGCAGACATTACTGAGTTTTTAGAAACATTTCAAAGGCCAGAAGCAGAGTTAACTCCATGGGTTAAAGAGGCATCAGATGTTTTTGATTCCTTTGAAGATATTAACTTACCAACAATTGCAGCCATAAATGGTGTTGCTTTAGGTGGTGGTTGTGAAATGACCCTTGCCTGTGATTACCGCGTTGCTGATACTAATGCCAGCATCGGGTTGCCAGAAGTTAAACTCGGATTGATGCCTGGTTTTGGTGGCACGGTAAGACTGCCGCGACTTATTGGTTTTGACAACGCAGCAACTTGGATGTCAACTGGTAAAACATTTAAACCAGCAGCAGCCCTTGCACAAGGTCTTCTTGATGCGGTTGTTGAGCCTGAAAATTTGCGCGCTGCAGCTATTAGCATGCTTAAATTGGCAATGAATGGCAAATTAGATTGGCGCGCCAAGCGTCAGCCTAAAGCTGAGCCATTAAATTTATCTCCAACAGAACTCATCATGTCATCGACAACTTGTAAGGGCATGATTGCAGCTAAAGCAGGCAAGCATTACCCTGCGCCAATGATGATGATAAATACACTGATTGGAGCTGCTACTTTAGACCGTACTGGCGCAATGGCTGCGGAGAACGCAGGTTTTGCCAAACTAGCAAAAACGGATGCGGCAACAGCCCTAATAGGTTTGTTTATGGCAGAGCAAGTGATTAAAGGCAAAGCTAAAAAAGCAAGTAAACTTGCCACTAAAACTGTCAAGAAAGCCGCGGTATTAGGTGCAGGCATTATGGGTGGCGGTATAGCCTATCAATCAGCCTATAAAGGTACACCGATCATTATGAAAGATATTAATGATCAAGCACTCGATTTAGGTTTATCTACAGCGACGGGCATATTAACTAAACAAGTTGATCGTGGTCGTATGAATGTTAAGAAAATGGCGGGTGTATTAAATAACATCACACCAAGCTTAAGTTATGACAGTGTTAAAGGTGTGGATATTGTTGTTGAAGCTGTAGTTGAAAACCCTAAAGTTAAAGGCATGGTTTTAGCTGAAGTTGAAGGCGTGATTAATGAAGATGCTATTCTTACCTCAAATACTTCGACTATCTCAATCGATTTATTAGCCAAAAGCGTAAAACGTCCAGAAAACTTCTGTGGCATGCACTTTTTCAACCCCGTAAACAAAATGCCTTTAGTGGAAGTAATTCGTGGTAAAGATACCTCAGATGAAACGGTAGCTACTGTTGTTGCTTATGCCGCGAAAATGGGTAAGTCTCCGATTGTTGTTAATGACTGTCCTGGTTTTTACGTTAACCGTGTTTTATTCCCGTACTTTGCGGGTTTTAGTCAGTTAGTACTGGAAGGTGCTGATTTTACTGCTATTGATAAAGTCATGGAAAAACAATTTGGTTGGCCAATGGGTCCAGCATATCTGCTTGATGTTGTTGGTGTTGATACTGCTGATCACTGTACTGGTGTTATGTCGGCTGGTTTCCCTACTCGTATGACAAAAATTGATAATGATCCGGTAAGTACCTTGTATGCTAATGAACGTTTTGGTCAGAAAAATGGCAAAGGCTTCTATGACCATATGAAAGACAAACGTGGTCGTCCAATGAAAGTAGCTGCTCCTATTGCTTACGAATTACTTGGCCAACATTGTGCTGATAAGAAAGACTTCAGTAGCGAAGAAGTTATTGCTCGCATGATGATCCCTATGGTTAATGAAGTGGTTCGTTGTTTAGAAGAAGGTGTCGTTGATACCGCAGCCGAAGCAGATATGGGCTTAATCTATGGCGTTGGTTTTCCACCCTTTAGAGGTGGTGCAATTCGCTACTTAGAAACACTTGGTTTAGATAACTTCATCGCCATGGCTGATAAATATGCACATTTAGGTGAAATTTATCAAGTAACTGATGGCCTACGTGAAATGGCAAAATCAGGTCAATCTTATTTCAGCACTGACGTCAAAGTAATTGATGTTAAATCAGCTTAAGCCGAGGAGAATAAAATGAACGAAGTTGTAATAGTAGACTGCATACGAACTCCAATGGGTCGCTCTAAGGCCGGTGTTTTTCGCAATGTACGTGCTGAAGCATTATCAGCACACTTAATGAAACAAATTTTAGTACGTAACCCTGCATTAAACCCAGAAGATATTGAAGATGTTATTTGGGGTTGTGTAAAGCAAACTAAAGAACAAGGTTTTAATATTGCACGTAATGCATCATTACTTGCGGGTTTACCAAAATCTATTGCGGGCGTTACGGTTAACCGCTTATGTGGCTCTTCTATGGAAGCGCTGCACCAAGCAAGCACTAGCATTATGTCAGGTCAAGGTGATGTATTCCTCATTGGCGGTGTTGAACACATGGGTCACGTACCTATGATGTATGATGTTGATTTTGACCCAGCTCTTAATAAACATATTGCCTTAGCCTCTGGCAATATGGGCTTAACTGCTGAGTTGTTAGGTAAACAGCATGGTATTACCCGTGAAATGCAAGATGCTTTTGGTGCACGTTCGCATCAAAAAGCTCATGAAGCACATTTAGCGGGTCGTTGGGATAATGAGATTGTTGCCACGCAAGGTCATGATGCAACAGGTGCACTGACCTTAGTCGAGCATGATGAAGTCATTCGTCCTGATACAACGGCAGAAAGCTTATCAGCTTTACGTCCAGTATTTGATCCAGCCAATGGTACGGTAACGGCAGGGACTTCTTCGGCGTTATCAGATGGCGCTTCAGCAATGTTAATTATGTCTGCTAAAAAAGCCAAAGAACTAGGTTTAACAGCCCGCGTTAAAGTTCGTGGTATGGCCGTTGCCGGTTGTGATCCTGCAACGATGGGCTTTGGTCCAGTTCCTGCAACTAAGAAAGCATTAAAGCGTGCTGGTTTATCAATTGCGGATATTGAGTTGTTTGAGTTTAACGAAGCTTTTGCTGCACAAGCATTGTCTTGTGTTCGCTCGTTAAAAGTTGAAGATAAAATGGATCAAATCAACTTAAATGGCGGCGCAATTGCACTTGGTCATCCTTTGGGGTGTTCAGGTTCACGTATCTCAGGCACCTTGATTAATTTGATGGAAGGCCAAGATGTTAACCTCGGTTTAGCCACCATGTGTATCGGGCTAGGTCAAGGTATTGCAACTGTATTCGAACGTGTCTAATTAATCATAATTATCTTTGCTAATAGGTATTTATACTGCGTTGAAAGTACTCATTGACTTGCGTCAACTCCGTGCTTTCGCCTTGTCTAAACACCTATTACCTTCGATAATAACGATGAATACTATTCAATGAATAGATAATAAAAACCCAGCAACTTTGCTGGGTTTTTGCTTTTAATGTCTTAAATTTAGAAAGTCGAGCAATACCTATTTCAGTAATAACTTATTATTCGCATTACGTTTTCTCATCAGCGCCATAAGTAGGACAAACGTAATGGGGCTACTACTTTTCGGAACTTATCTTAGGTTGAATTGTTGACAACCTTCTATAAATAAAATAATTTATTAAACAAATTATACCTTAAGGATGAGTTATGAAAAAATCAACAAGTGTATTTTTAGTGTTAATTTTCAATCTTTTATTTTTAAATAAAAATGCAAGAGCAAATGAAAATGAAGTCGAGTCATTTTCCATCGGTTCGGGGAATTCAGGTCATATCAATGATAAAGTATTACTTCCATCTATAACCTTTTTCTATAAAGATATATATGAACAAATAATTTACATGGATAAGCATGTTTTTCCTTACGCCCCAGATAAATTCATTTACGATGAGGTGAAAGTCGGTGTTGACAATGATATTCAGCATATTATAAGGTCTGAACGTAAATTTTATAAAGGCGCTTTTCCTCATAATTACGATATCTCTTATATAAAGTCATTGGGTTTAGTTACCAAGAACGATTTTTTAGTAGGCGAAAATGTCTTACCATTAAAAAGCCCACATTTACCTTTCAACCAACAAGAATTACCTATGGCGGTTAATTGGCAGATATTTATAGATGCATTACATGCCACAACTAATGCAGGATTAAAGCTTTGCAAGCAACTGAATGAGTGTCTTTTACAATGGCAATTCAACCAGCCTGATATGCTCAAACTTTACGCTAAAATACCAAATAAACAAAATACTTTAATTGCTGATATTGCACTGCGAGACTTTCAGACATCAGTCATTAAATAGTATCTAAGTGCGCTTAGTTGTCTATTTAATAAAGCTTCGATAAATAAATCATTCATAACTCAAGCTAATGTAAAATGATTACAGTAATGATATTGTTATTTCTATATAAATAGATTCTGGCAAATGATTAACTGTTAATTTTGAGGTTTTTTTGAATAAAAATATTTTTTTACTATGGCAAGGACAGCTAATAAGCCAGTTGGGAACACAAGCATTTTCAATTGTAATGATGTTTTGGCTGATGAAAAATACTGGTTCATCCATTCTAATGAGTTTTATCTTAGCTCTATCCATATTACCAAGTATTATTTTAGGGCCGGTGTCAGGTGTTTTAGCCGATAGAGTTTCAAGAAAAATAATTATTATTACAACGGATATTATTAGAGGTGTATCAGTCCTCTCTTTATCAGTTATCTTAATCTATGGCGGAGTTGAGCAAAGCGTTATAATCGTCCTTTTCGCTATAACCGCATTTGTGAATGGAATATGTCGAGCATGCTTTCAACCAGCTATTGATGCTTGGATACCAGATTTAGTCACAGAGAATAAGCTTCCAAAAACTATTGCTTTTTTCAGCTCTTCAACGCAATGCACTACAATAATAGGGCAAGCTTTAGGTGGGATGTTATATAAAATCTTGGGTGCTCCAGTGTTATTATTATTGGATGCTTTTTCTTATTTATTTTCTGCTGTCAGTGAATGTTTTATTAAAACCGCACATGAAAAAGACAGTAATCAAGATTCAAACTTTAGAGAGGTAATTGCATCTTACAAGGCTGATTTGGCGGAAGGTTTACATTACGTAAAAGCTAAAGAGGGTATGACTCAGGTAATGCTCTTCGTATCTTCTATTAACTTTTTTATTACTCCCTTAATGTTATTGTTGCCATTTTATGTTGCAGAGCAACTTTCTAGTCAAGTGCAATGGTATGGTTTTTTACTTGCTGGAATGGCATTAGGTAGCTTAATAGGTTTTTGGGTATCGGCAATGATTAAGCCTTTAGGTAATCATCGTGCAGTTGTGATGTTTTCTTCTATATTAACTTTTTCATTTTGTATGTTTTTATTAAGCCAAAGTTCTTCTAGCTTAAATTCATTAATTTATATAAGTATCTCTGGCTTTTGTTTAGGAATATTCAATTTACAAAGCATGGCACTATTCCAAACTTGCACGCCTTCTAATATGAGAGGAAGGGTAATGGGATTATTAATGACTGTATCTAGTGTTATGTTACCTTTAGGTTTATTAACGAGTGGAATTATAGGCTCTTTAACTAATAATGATACACAGTTGATTTTTTCATTATCGGCGATATGTCTTGCTTTATTAACTCTCTATTTTTCTTTTAATTTAAAAGCTCGAACATTTTTATTTGTAGATATGCCAATAAAGACTTGTACTACATAGGCAGGGTGACGATTTAAAACATAATCCGAAACGTTGTTTTACTATTTAAGGTTAGAGAGCAGTCATAAAAGGGTTATTAATAGAGTGAATTTTCTCATTCGGTATTCATATTTTCTTTTCTTATGCGTTATGCTAATTAAGTAATCCACTCGCATTAGTTATGAATGTCTACACTAGAGCAAAACATCCTTCAACAATAAATTATTATCGGCATTACGTTTGCTCATTTGCGCCATAAATAATTCGGCAGTTGCAATAGCGTCGTTTAAAGCGTTATGGGCATGATGTTCAGGTAGCTTATATTTATCTCTTAATACGCTCAGTCGCAATTCTGAAGGATCGTAAGCAACATCGCGTTTATCTAAACGGCGCTTGGCAATAGCTAAGGTATCAATCATGGGAAAGTCTGGGGCCATACCATAAAGTTCAATACAGGCTTGTTGCAAAAATTGTTGTTCAATTCGGGCAAAATGCACCAACATTACTTTGCCTGTTAACGCTTTTAGTAGTGTTTCAACTACTTGCGCGAGTGGCTGTCCTTGTTCTTTTTGGCTATCGGTAATGTGATGGATAATGACATTACTTTCCTCAAGTTGCTCTTGGGTATTAATTATTTGGTGATAACAACTGCGCAGCGGTATTTGTTTGTCTTGCATCTCCACAAAACCAATACTGAGCAGTTTATCTGATCTGGCGTCTAAACCTGTTGTTTCAAAATCTACCGATAAGATAGCCAGCTTACTAACCGGTGTATTCATCTCGGGTAAAGGTACGCTCAAAAAATCTCGTAAAGCACCTTTAGGCGCTTTTTTAAGTAATTTTTTACGTTTAGCTTCGTAACCCAGCAGCCAACTAAATAATGGATTGTTTACTATGGTTGAACTTGTCATTAGTAACTCGACTGTCTGGCGTCTTGCAGCATTTTAATCACTTTAAAGGCATCTTTTAAGTGTTCGCGTTCTAGTTTAGAGATTTCTTTGGGTGATAAATAATTATCAGCGCTGTCGCCGCGCATGAGTTCTTTTGCTTGGTGCTCTACGCGTAACATGCCTAAAAATTCATAAGCATCAATTAAATTTTCTGCCGATGCTTTGGTTAGCGATGGTGTACCTGCTGCTTGTTGAATGCGCTCTATGGTGTTAACAGCGCTAATGCCTTCAGATAGTGCGTAAATCCTTGCTAAGTCGACGACAGGCGCTATACCGTTGTGTTTTAAATCTAAGGTGTTTTTATGTTTACCATTTTGTTTTAAGACAAAATCACGAAAAAAGCCTAGTGGCGGCCGTAGATTTAACGCATTTTTTGATAAATGAGCAATAAACAAGGTGTTTTTCTGGGTTTTAGCGAGCATGCTCTTTCTGACATCAGCAAGTAATGATGCATCACCATAAATGGTATCCAAATCAAAAAAGACACTACTGTTTAATAATGCCTTAGGGCTTGGGGTTTCTATCCAGTCATGAAAATATTTATGCCAAACTTTTTGTGGTTGTCGCCATTTAGGATTGGTTCCCATAATGTCACCCGGGCAATAAATAAAGCCGCACTCGGCTAAACCATCACAGACAAAGTGCGCGAGACTTTCAAACCACGCATCATCATAAGGTTTCATGGTGTCGCAAATGATAATCGCATTATCTTGATCAGAATGGGCGAGTTGCTCTTGCCTTGCTTGAGAACCCGCCGCTAGCCATGCGTAAGGCACAGGCGCTTGGCCAAACTTGTATTCAGCCATTTCAATTAATCTTTTAGTAAACGCCATGGTAATCGCGCTAATACTTTTGCCAACATGATCGGCACTGCTACCTAGTTTGGCCAAGCGAACTTGCAGTTTAGGTAATAATTTACTGATTTCTTTTAATTCGCTTACTGTATTTGCTTTGTGGATTATGCTTGATAAGTTAACGGCATTATGACCCTCGTTATTGATAAGGTCGGTTACAGTGACCATACCAACGAGATTACCATGCTTGGTTACTGGTAAATGATGAATATGTTTGGCCGTCATGGTCATTAAAGCATCATAGGCATTATTTTTAATGTCAATGGTGCACATATCTTGAGTCATTATTTTCTCAACCGCTTCATGACTGCTTAACCCCTCAGCCACACAGCGGCGACGAATATCTTTATCGGTAATTATACCCACGGGAATGCTGTTTGAATTGTCATCGGAGGTAACGACTAAACAAGAAAAACCTTGCTCTGTCATTTGTATTGCAGCTTGTTGAATGCTTTGTGTCGCGCTTATGCTCGCGACGGGTGAATGGTAAAAATTACTAACCGAGGTATTCATCAAGGTTGAAGATAAAATAGAGTCTTCATTTACTTGATTCATTTTACTTTTTAGGCGTTGCGCCGAGTTTTGGCTGAAATAATCACTAATACTGGGAAAGCGCTCACCAATATTGTCAAGTACAGTAACGTTAACGCTATAAACCAAACTATCTTCATCAGTCAGTACTTGTTGTTTCTTTTGAGGTTCAATTAAGTCGTTAATGTTTTGCTCATAGTAAAAAGCAGTGCATAAGTCTCCTTCACCTAAGCGACTAATTAACTCACCATCAATGGACAAACAACTAAGAGCACCTTTACGTAGTATATATAGCCTTGGTTCATTGATTCCTGTTGGAGGAAAACTCTCATTTTTTCTAACATAATTAATATTTAATTCTCGTACGAGTTGCGCCAATATTTGTTTAGGCAAGCTGTCGAAAGGAGGAATGTTATGTATGAAAGTACTAATTTCTGAAAGTTCAGTATCCATGATTTTGCCTTAGGCATTTATGAAATCGAGGTGACTTAAGTAATTTAGAGTTTTGAGTAAATATAAACAAGGGTTATTGCATTAAATTAGACTAAAGTTTGACATGTTTGTTGTAAATCAAGGAGTACAGCGGAACGGTAATAATAGAGTGTTTACTCAGATTGTATGGGCGTTTGTGCCATTTTTTAATGATCTAGACTAAAGGCTAATACCCCCTCAAAAAAAAGCTTGGTAAATTAATTAACAGTTAAAGTTGAATATGGATTTTTGCCACTGTCGTTAATGTTTGCTGGCAAGTGACTGAAATCTATATCCACACTTTACTAATATTATTACAACTCTTTTTAAAAAGAAAAGTGTCAAAAGCGCAATAAAATTATAAAACGCTAATTAACGCTATACATTCGCTAGGAGAACATTGTGGAAAATAAAGAAACATATTGGTCGGAAAATCTTCGCCTTATCTTTATCTGTCTTGCAATCTGGTTTGTAGTTTCATTTGGTTTAGGTTTACTTCTTGTAGAACCGCTAAATGCAATTCGTCTAGGTGGGTACAAACTTGGTTTTTGGTTTGCACAGCAGGGTTCGATTTATTCATTTCTTGGTTTAATCTTTTGGTATGGTGCCAAAATGAATAAGCTTGATAAAAAATATCACGTGGAGGATTAAGAGATGGAAGAGTTAAAACTATATACTTACATCGCAGTATTTGGCACCTTTGCCTTGTATTTTGCTATCGCTTGGTGGGCTCGTGCGGGTTCAACCAGTGATTTCTACGTAGCGGGCGGCGGTATTACCCCAATGCAAAATGGTATGGCCATTGGTGCGGATTGGATGAGTGCAGCGTCATTCATCTCAATGGCAGGTTTAATTGCTTTCTTAGGTTACGGTGGCTCAGTTTTCTTAATGGGTTGGACTGGTGGTTATGTATTATTGGCAATGCTTTTAGCGCCATACATGCGTAAGCACGGTAAGTTTACCGTTCCTGAATTTATCTTCGATAGATATTATTCTAAAACAGCACGTATTGTTGCGGTTGTTTGTTTAATTATCGCATCACTTACTTACATCATCGGTCAAATGAAAGGTGTTGGTGTTGCTTTCTCTCGTTTCTTAGAAGTTGAATACGATAACGGTTTATACATTGGTATGTTCGTTGTTTGGGTATATGCAGTACTTGGTGGTATGAAAGGTATTACTTATACGCAAATCGCACAATACGTAGTAATGATTTTTGCTTACACTATTCCAGCGGTATTTATCTCTCTACAACTTACCGGTAATCCTATTCCACAACTTGGTTTAGGTAGTACATTAGCTGATGGTAGTGGTGTTTACTTACTTGATAAGTTAGATATGGTTGTTACTGATTTAGGCTTCAAAGAATATACAACTGCTAGCTTAGGTAATAGCTTAAACATGTTTGCTTATACTATGTCTCTTATGATTGGTACTGCGGGTCTTCCTCATGTAATCATGCGCTTCTTCACTGTTCCTTCAGTACAAGCAGCACGTCAATCAGCAGGTTATGCATTAGTATTTATCGGTCTTCTTTACACTGTTGCTCCGGCAGTTGGTGCAATGGCTCGTTTAAATCTTATGAATACTATTGAACCAGTAGCTGGTCAGAACCTTGAATATTCTGAGCGCCCTCAATGGTTCAAAGATTGGGAACAAACTGGTTTATTGAAGTATGAAGATAAAAATGGTGACGGTAAAATTCAGTACACTGCTGATAAAGCAACGAATGAAATGGTTAAAGTTGACCGTGACATTATGGTACTAGCTAACCCTGCTATTGCAAACTTACCTAACTGGGTTATCGCGCTTGTTGCAGCCGGTGGTTTAGCCGCTGCACTATCAACTGCAGCCGGTTTATTGTTAGCAATATCTTCCTCAATCTCTCATGATTTAATGAAAGGGGTGTTAACGCCTGACATGTCAGAGAAGAATGAGTTGTTAGCAGGTCGTGTTGTGATGACTGTTGCGATAATTGTTTCCGGTTACTTAGGGCTCAATCCACCAGGGTTCGCCGCAGGTACGGTAGCATTAGCCTTCGGTTTAGCTGCATCAAGTATCTTCCCTGCATTAATGATGGGTATCTTCTCTAAGAAAATGAGCGGTACAGCAGCCATTGCAGGTATGTGTTCTGGTATCGGTGTAACAATGTTATACGTGTTCCAACATAAAGGTATTATGTTTATCCCAGGTACTTCATTCCTAGGTGACATGGGTGCAGATTGGTTCTTCGGTATCTCTCCTAACGCTTTTGGTTCAGTTGGTGCATTAGTTAACTTTGCTGTAGCGTTCGCGGTACTTAAAGTTACAGGTCCAGCTCCTGCTCATATCCAAGATATGGTTGACCACATGCGTTTACCAGGAAAAACTAGTGCTGCACACGATCACTAATTAACGCAAGTTAAAAACAACGCTTGGGTAAAGTAGTTACTTTATCCAAAACGTAAAATAAAAAGGCTAGTCGACCCATTTAAAAGTCGTCTAGCCTTTCTTTTTCTAAAGCGATTTGTTCTAATAAAACAGACGAAAAATCAGTTGATTAATTAACTCATCACTACACTAATACAAAAAAGATAATCTTATGAATAAACACTTAAAAGTTGCCTTTATGGTTGCCCCAATCTTAGCTATTATCGGCTTTGGTGCAGCCGATTATTATGAAGAGAATGAAGCGGCGCTAGAAAAAATAATTATATTATCACCAGAAGGTAACTGTGATATTGCCAATAAGAATTGCGTACTTGTTTCAGGTGATTTTAAAATTAATGTTTCTGATGCAGCAGGCGTAACTGAAGTGAATTCAACTTTTCCATTAGATAGTGCGACACTATTTTTAGTGGATAGCAACGACAAAATGACACCTTATCCCTTAGGGATGAAAGATCCATATTACTGGTTAAGTAATACACCGTTAAGTGAATTATTAGCTAACCAAGGCGATAGCTATAAATTACGGTTAATTGCTAACATTAAAGGTGGACAATACATTAGTGAATTTCATACCCAAACAGCTAAGTAATGATATCTCCTTGTTGCTAGGCTTAATTTCATTATCAAAAGTACTCATTGCACCCGTCAACTCTGTGCTTTTTATTTGCTATTAAGCCAATCAACGTTGAGGTAGTCATTACTTTATATAGAAATGACTTTAATTACTCACTGACTGTATTTAATAAGTGAAGTTAACCTAGACTCTGTTAACGTTTTGAAGCTGGCATTCATCTCATCAAACTTTTGCCATTGTTGTTTAGCTAAAGTGAGTAGTTGTTTTTCACCTTTAGAGCCTTGGTACTGATTGTAATACCACAAACCATTGATGAGATAGCAAAATAAAACAAAATACTGGAGTTGCTTTCTATTAATTGAAAAGCTTGCCTGTTGCTCATATAAATCGATAATGGCGCTGGTTAATGTCTTTGGAATATTATTAATGGCAATAAGCATTGCCAAATCAAATTCAGCAGGCGCGAAGCAGGCATATTCAAAATCTATTAACCAAGCGCTTTTATTATCAGAATACTTGTCATCATAGTCATCATCACTTAATACGTTGCTAAAATTCATATCGCTATGACAGCACACGATATTATTGCTTGTTTGACTCTTTTCTGCTGCAAAGTTAGGTGTGATGAGTAATGCTATTTCACGTCCAAACTTAGTTATCTTAGCAGAGAGTGTTGGATTCCTATTAACATGGGAACTCGGCTGATTTTGGCTATTTGGCTTGAGTAAGTCATTAATGATATCAATTATGCTTAGCGTACTAATAGTTTTAACATTAATTTGATGCGGGCATGTTGTCGTAAGCTGATGAAATTTTATCATCAAATCAACACTAGTTATGACTTTCTCTAGTAATGGTACTTTTTTTATGGATAGGTTCTCACCTTCAATATAACGACTAATAAGCCATTGCTGGTCATGAAAAAAAATAGCTGGTGTTAGTCCATTAACCGCAGCAATTTTAGCAAGAATAAGCTCAGTTTCGAGCTGCTCCCCACTAGTCATTTTGGCAAAGTAACTCATATCGTCAGCCTCTACCTTAAAACAAGGGTGGCTTAAACCACCAGTTACCTCAGTCACCTTGGTTATCTTTTTGAAGCAGTCTAAGGCAGAAAGTGATTTAAGCAAAAGATCTACCTGTACCATTGCTATCAGTATTATTATCGGTTTTTTTGTTAGTTTTGCTTCTAAGCAAGCCACGCCACTTAAAGTAACCATAAGTAGCAATCACGACAAAGATAATAAAGAGCAAAGTTGTTGGGTAAAGCGCTTTTTGTAAGTATAAATAAATAGAGACAAAGTCGATTACAATCCAATAAATCCAGTTCTCTAGTACTTTCTGTGTAATTAAGTAGGTAGCGAAAACGGCATAAATGGTTGTAAATGTGTCTAAATAAGGGAAGTCGGCAGGTGTGTAGTTAGCCATAAAGTAGCCCCATCCCATCGATATTACTGCCAGAATAGCACAAGCTTTTAAGTGCCAACTCATTTGCCAAGATACTACGGTAAAGCTTTGTTCTTGTTTAGTCTTGTTAGTGGCTAACTCATTATTAGTATTCTTACGCCATGCCCAGTAACCGTATACCGCCATAATTAAATAATAGGCATTGAGTGCGCTATCCATTAACAATAAATATTCGTAAAAAATATAGCTATATAACGCGGTACTAATAAAAGCAGCGGGCCAACACCACAGCGAGCCACGAGCGGCTAAAATCACATAGGCAAGTGAAAGCAGCATGGCTAACCACTCAAGGCCAGTAATATTGAAGAGTGACTCAATAGTCTCAGGTAAAATATTATTGAGTAGATTAGTCATTACCTCAGATATTGATTCAGTTACAGGCTCAGACATTAGCTTTCTGCTTCCACTTGCGATCGGTCGCCATTAATGAACTTACATACAAATACAGCTGCGCCTTCTACACCGGTATTTTGGTATATAGTTTGATGCACATGTTTTATCTCGCTCATCACCTTGCTTACGGCTAAATCATAATCGCCAAAAACTTGGGTGCTCATGCCGTTGGTAACAACTTTTAAACCGTCAACTTGGCGCAGGCGTTTTATAAAAGCCCAAATTTCACTTTTGTATTGTTCTTCAGCCAGTGGATATAAACTTAGTTCGATAGAAATTTTCATTAGTTCTCCCATTATTAATTAAAAATGAAGTCCATTTCATCTTTAACATCAGTACATCACATTATTAAAATTGGTAATTTAACGTTGCGCCAAACACTAGTGGCTCTGATAACTGCGTATGTGCCTTTGGGGTATAACCGTCACGAGAGTCATTATCAAAATAAAAACCACGGTTAGCATAGTCTTCATCAGTTAAGTTGCGACCCCAAAGTTTAACTTGCCAGTAATCTTGAATATAAGAAACCGATGCATTGAGCAATACAATTGATTCAGACTTGATATCTTCCTCAGGAATCGGTGCGAAGCTACCATCATAGCCATAATCAAAATAACGCGTGTCAGAAAAATAGAATTCATCTTTACCGTCAACTGATATATTAAATAACCACGCATCTGTTGGTTGATAGTTAATACCGACATTAAACTGGTAACTAGGCGCATGTGACTGTTCAGCACCGGTAAGTGAATTTTGGTTTGCATCAATAAATTCGTTAAATTCAGTGTTAAGTAATCCCAATGAACCATAAACATTAACTTGGTCATTGATAGTCCAGGCTGATTCTATCTCAGCGCCATAGTTACTACCTGAAGTAGCATTACCTAAATAGCTAACAAACGAAGTACCGTTACCTTCCTTAGTGATTCTTGAGCTCTTCACTTGCATATCTTCACGATCCATATAGAAAAGAGCAGTACGGACATAAGCACTGTTGTCTAATAATGTGACTTTATAGCCAAGTTCATAGTTCAACAAATATTCAGGATCAAAGCTGCGTAAGTCCTCAGGCAAAGAGCCATCTGTATTATGACCACCGGCTTTATAACCACGGTTAACAGATGCATACCATAGGCTATCTTCATTTTTTTGGTAACTAAGTACTAACTTACCACCAACCATAGTATCGTCAATACTGTCATTAAACTGATCTGAATTGTTATAATCTGCTTGGTAGTTTTCAATACGTAAACCAGAAACTAACGACCAACGTTCACTTAGTTGTGTGTCTAATTGACCATATATTGCAAGATTGGAACGCTGATTGGTTGAGGTGAAATCAAAGTTCTTACTCGGTTTATCATGCCTAGTATATTGACGTAATAAATCTTCATCATCTTGCTTATAGAAAACACCTGCAACCCAGCTAGTACTGCCATTAAAGATTTCTTCACCCTGATTCGATATTGCGCGTAATTCAGCGGTAGTTACTGCTTTTTCACGGGAATAGTGGTCAGTAGAGCTAAACTCCCAGTAGGCAAAGTCAGGATTAATATCAGGGTTGATAGTCGGATCTGAAATACCGGCATAAGCCCAATCTTCATCGTAACCATAACCTAAATCTGAATCAGCATGACTGACAATAGCAAGTACAGTTACGCTGTTAAAACCTTGATAAGTAAATTTAGCAGAAAGAGCCGATGTTTCTTGTGTATCAAAACCAGGTTCATCTGACAAAGTTTCTCTGGTGTTATCTAAAGAAAAGGCATCATAACCATTATCAAAATCAAAATAGAAACCAGCTAAATCAATGGTTAGATCTTCGCTTGCTTCAATAGCTAGCTTACCTCGAATGGTTAACTCATCACGATTGCTAGTGTCTTCGCGTTGTAAGTAAGTATTCTCAATGAAGCCATCACTGTTTAATTGGTTAACAGCAAAACGATAGTTAACATAGTCACTGGCTGGGCCAGATAATGCCACGCCTAGGTCATAACTATTATAGTTACCCGCGCCGATTTGTACGGTACCTTCAAAATCTTCAGTTGGTTCGTTGGTGGTAATATTGATCATACCGGCAATAGCATTGGCACCAAAACGGGTACCTTGTGGACCACGAAATACTTCAGCTTGCTTAACATCAAATAATGATGCAACGCTACCAATACCGGTAAAATCTACTTCATCAATAATCACCCCAACAGACGGGTTAATCGTTTCTTGAAATTGGCTACGCTCACCAATACCACGAATTTGGTAATAACGGGCGCGCTGTGAACCGCTGGCAAAATTAACATTTGGGCTAACCGCAATTAATTCTTCCAAATGTTTGGCGTTGCGCTGCTTAATTTCGATATCAGTTAAGACAGACATAGATACAGGCGCATTTTGTAAATTTTGCTGGCGAAAGTCACTGTTAACCGTGATTGTTTCAATGGTGTCGTCAGCAGAGGTATTATCATTTTCTTGGTTAGCTAGACTGCTAAAGCTAGCTAAACTGGTTAAGGTAAGTAAGCTAGCGCTGATTGCTAAAGTCAAAGAAGATTTGTCAAAGGTCATAAAGATCTCATTAGTAAGTAATATATAACCAAACTCAAAATGTAAATTGGTTCGGCGGTGACTAAGGGATCCGGCATTCGAAGGTTATTGTTCAGGAAATTATTATCACTAACCATTCCTACGCCGGTTAATTTACTACAGCACGCTTTTTATGTCGTGCGGATAGGGTAAATTTCCGTCCAGGTTCAAAGGGTTCGCTATGCATCTCAGCAGTAATTTATTAGAAATTAGCTGCTCCCCTTGGTTTAGGCACTATTCTAGCAAATAATTATCGCTAATTGGTATTAGAATCTATTTATTGTGGAGCAGCTTAGGTATATTTGTTATAGCTTTTTTTCTATGACTTTTTGTGAGTAATTATGTTCCCCAATTGGCAACTTGTACTATTAAGTTTGGCTTATATCGGCTTGCTTTTTTTGATTGCTTTCTTGGGCGATAAATATCGTCATCAGTTGGCTAAAAAAGGTCAAAAAGTTATCTATGCACTCACTTTGGGGGTTTATTGCACTTCGTGGAGTTTTTTAGGGACAACAGGGCAAGCCTCTACTAATTTCCTTTCACATTTACCTATTTATTTAGGACCTATTTTACTGTTTGTTTTTGCTTGGCCTTTTATCCAGCGCATCATTCGTGTCAGTTTAAAACTACATTTAACTTCTATTGCTGACTTATTGGCCGCGCGTTTTGGTAAGTCTCATAATTTGGCCATTATTGTTACTATCGTTGCTTTAGTTGGCACCATGCCTTATATGGCCTTGCAGTTAAAAGCGATGGTTTATTCTTTTCAACAATTGCAAGCTGATCAAAGTTTAACAAGCTGGCATATTGGTTTAGTGGTGAGCTTAGTCTTAGCTGTTTTTACTGTGCTATTTGGCATTCGAAATATTGATGTTACCGAGCGACATCCCGGTGTGATGTTAGCGATTGCCTTTGAGTCGTTAGTCAAGCTAGTTGCTTTTTTAGCGGTAGGTTTATTTGTTTGTTTTGTTTTGTATGAGTCCCCAAATGATATTTGGCATCAAGCCAATGCAAATGTGTTATTAGACGAGCAACTGACGGCAGATAATATTACGTCAATGTTTGCTATGTTAGTGATTGTTATGGCGGCATTTTTATCCTTGCCAAGGCAGTTTCAAGTCATGGTTGTTGAGCTTAAAGATCAACGTGATACCTGGTTAAGTCGTCGTGTATTTCCATTATATTTATTAGTGTTTGCTTTTTTTGCTGCCCCCTTAGGTTTAGCGGGGCAAATGTTATTAGGCGATACTGTTCCGTCTGATACCTATGTGTTGTTTTTACCTGCCGTTGCAGAGCAAACTTGGTTGACATTATTAGCCTTTTTAGGGGCGGTATCCGCGGCTAGCTCTATGGTGGTTATTTCTGCCATTGCTTTAAGTACCATGCTAAGTAACGAAATTGTTTTTCCATTGTTATATCGAAAACAAAAAGTGGCACAAACTGATTATGACAACTTTCGTAATCGTTTGTTAAATATACGGAAACTTTTAGCCTTATTCGTGATTATGCTAGGTTATGGCGTATTTATTATGGCGTCGCCCGATACTTTATCTTCGTTAGGTGAGGTTGCCTTTGGTGCTTTTGCGCAGCTCACACCCGCCTTAATTGCAGCCTTTTATTGGCGACGTGCAAGTTTAATGGGCGTTTATGCTGGCATCTTGGTTGGCTTCATCTTATGGCTCACTTTAAACTTTTTACCGCAATTTGGCTTGTATGATTCACCCTTTGCAGGCGGATTTTTACCGGCTAAAACCACGGCAACCTTATTCAGTTTAGGGGCAAATATTTTTGTTTTGTGGGCAATGTCACTCATTAGCCGACAGAGTGTGCAAGAGCGTGTGCAAGCCTCATTGTTTTTAGAGTGGCAATCACCGACATTAGCCAAGGTGCACAAAAAACGACAAATTGATGTTGAAGAGTTAGAACTGTTAGCATCACGTTTTGTTGGTGAGAAAAAAGCGAAAGCGAGTTTTAGTTTGTTTTTATCTGCGAATGATAAAAAGCTCTTAGGCAATGTGACTTATAATCAATTATTACTGCAGCATACTGAGAATACTCTTGCTATGGTGATGGGAGCATCTTCAGCCCGTTTAGTACTGTCTTCTGCACTAGATGGACGAGATATTGCGTTAGATGAGTTAGCTGTATTAGTGGAAGATGCTTCTAGCCAGCAACAGCGTTTTTCACAAAACCTGCTGCAAAGTGCGATTGAAAATGCCAGTGAGGGGATTTCAATTGTTGATGAAGAATTGAAGTTAGTTGCTTGGAATAAAAAATATTTAGACTTATTCGATTATCCGCCAGAGCTCGTTTATGTTGGCAGCCCAGTATCCGCACTTATTCGTCATAATATTAAGCGTGGTTTATGCGGTAGGGGAGACATTGAGTCACAAGTGAATAGGCGTTTGAATTTTCTCCGTCGAGGCAGCCCACATAGTTCTGAACGTGAACAAGTCAGTGGTCAAACTATTCGTATTGAGGGTAACCCACTGCCAGATGGCGGTTTTGTTATGATGTTTTCTGATATAACTGCCTATCGCCAAGCTGAGCAGGTATTAAAAGAAGCTAACCTTGATTTGGAAACGCGAGTTTATGAACGTACCTTAACCTTAGCCAAAACGAATGAAGCCTTAGCCAAAGCGCATGAAAAGGCGGAGCAAGCACATTTAAAGAAAAGCCAATATTTAAAAGCCTGTAGCCACGATTTAATGCAGCCACTTGAAGCGGCGCGTTTATTTACTTCAGCCTTGTCTGAGCAAAGCAACTTAACAAACGAACAACTTCGACAGGTAGATAATATCGACCGTTCGTTAAAAGCGGCTAATGATTTGTTGGCAGATTTAGCCGAAATTGCACGTTTAGAAAGTGGCAATATTAAAGCGAATATACAGTCTTTTGCTTTGAACGATTTATTTGAGGATTTAGCGCAAGAGTTTGCTGCATTAGCGATAGAGCAGGAGGTTGAATTTCGCTTAGTGGCAAGTAAGGTATGGGTCAAATCGGATCGTCATCTATTGAGACGTATTATCCAGAACTTAGTCGGAAATGCTTTTCGTTATGCTAGTCCAGGTAAAGTCTTATTAGGTGCTCGGGTTTTCAATAACCAAGTCATTATTCAAATTTTAGATAATGGACCGGGTATTCCGCTAGAAAAACAACTTGTTGTTTTTGAACAATTCACGCAATTAAATACCCCGAATAATCAATCTGGTAGAGGTCTTGGTTTAGGTTTGAATATTACTCAAAGTTTAGCGCAATTGCTTGGCCATAGCTTAAGTTTGCAATCAAAGGCGATGAAGGGCTGTAAATTTTCTGTACAGGTTGAACAAACACCGGCACTTATCTCTTCAAGACCTGTTGTCAATCCGAACTTTAATGTTGCTTTAAAAGATATTACTGTTTTGTGCATTGATAATGATCCTGATGTGCTTAGCGGTATGGTCGAGTTATTGTCTGCATGGCAATGTAATATTTTAGCAGCAGACTCCAGAGAAAGTGCTTTGCAAGAGTTTTCTAATCATATGAATGAGATTGATATCTTGTTAGTTGACTACCAGTTAGGTTATCAAGAGGGGCAATTAGAGGGCGAACAAGCGGATGGCTTAACCTTAATTAAAGACTTGCGTAGTCAATGTCACCACTCTTTACCGGCAATATTAATTACGGCGACGACGGAAGATGGTATTGAAGAGAAAGCTAAAAGTGACGATGTGGGTTATATGCGTAAGTTAGTAAAACCTGCAGCATTACGGGCAATGATGTCAGCGATGTTAGCGAAGAAACTGCAAGCGGATTATGTGGGGTATAGCTAGTCTTGGGTACAGCTACCGTGGGTTCTAGCTATTTATAAATATCTAGTAACATCTTATGCCGTTGAGTTACGTATACCTAGGAACCAAGTTGAGGGTAGACTGTCTGTATTAATACCCGTTACCATTCAAACACTCTGAAACAAGCATCTTGAATGGCAACGGGTATAAACAGTAACTTTCACTCAATTTGGTTTGTATTTATATTATGGATATTTTAAAAAAACAGGGATTATGTAGCTTTTCTAGTTTTGCTATTACGTCTTTGGCGGTTTTATTTAGTGTTACCCCTTTAACGTCTGATGCTGCTCGCAGTCAAAAAATCACCTTTAACGACATGACTATCGAGTCACCTTACCGCCTAACCCAAGGGGTTATCGCAGCTGATTTATTGCCCGGTGAAGGTAAAGAGTTATTAACCATTTCGGTTGATGACGATAAAAATCGTTGGTTAATTATTTATGCGTTTGATAAGCAAAGCAACGAATATGCAATTAAAGATAAAGTTATTATTCCCAAAAAGTTTCACAGCTTCGATATTGGTGAAGCAAAACAAACAATAGCTCAGGGTAAGTTGCAACAAATATATTTCATTTCGTCTAATGAATTATATTCATATCAGTCAGGTCAGTTTACCCAACTAGCAAAAAGTAATTCTATCTATTTGAAAGACGAAGCTGATTATTTACAGCGCGGTGACTTTATTCATGATTTAAATAATGATGCTTTTGATGATGTTATTGTTAGCGATTTCCAAGAAACCTTATTTTTGATAGGCACTGAAAAGAATACATTCGTTAAACAGTCACTTCCGATCAAACCTCGCGTTAGAATTACCAATAATGGCGCGAGTTATACACCAGTTAAACTTTATTTTTCTGATGTTAATTTTGATAACAAGATTGATATTGCGCAAGTGGGTGATGGCGAAGTATTTATCTATCATCAACTTGAGCAAGGTCAATTTTCTTCCGTACCAGTGAAAATAAAAATTAATGACACAATCAGTGGTTATGAGTGGTGGACAAAGCAGGATGACAGCGGCGAACAACTCGATCAGAGTAATTTAGAGTATCGCAAGTTAGAAGAGTTACGTGACTTAAATGCTGATGGCATTACCGATATGGTAGTACGTTATACCAAAGCGTCTGGTGTGCTTGACAGAGTAAACGATTATGAGATTTATTTAGGGACAAAACAGCAAGAGCAACTGGTATTTCCTCGCACAGCAAACAGCGTTATTCGCGCTGAGGGGACGCTTACGGGATTAGAGTTTGTTGATATTGATAACGATGAAAAATTTGAAGTGCTCTTGGCTGGTTTTGATATTGGCTTAACGCAAATTATTGGAGCGTTAGTCGCGGGCAGTATCGATCAGGATGTTTATGTTTTCAAAATGAACCAAGCGGGTAACTATGAAAGTAAGCCCAATATCAGTAAAGAGGTTGAATTAAACTTTAGCTTGTCTTCAGGTCAAAGTGGCAGTGCGGTAGTGAAATTGGCCGATTTAAATGGTGACGGCTTTAAAGAACTAATCTTATCGAATGATGATGACGAGTTGAGAATATATCTAGGGCAATCCGGTAATAAATCATTTGCTAGAAAAAGTATAAAATACACTACACAATTACCTAGCGATGGTAATTTAGTGACGGTGAATGATTTAAATAATGATGGTAAAGACGACTTTTTAATGAAGTTTTCTTCTTTGGATGGCGAAGACAGCAAAAAGAAATTTAAAGTGTTGTTAGCGCTTTAGTGCTATCTCTTTAAAGTAAGCTTTTAGGCGTAAAGAGTGATTATGCAGCAAAAAATAACGGATTATCACCAAGATGAAGAGCAAGACTGGGTAGCTAGATTAGCGTGTGGTCACTTTCAGCACGTTAGACACAAGCCACCTTTTATCAACCGGCCATGGGTCATTTCAGTTGAGGGACGACAGTCAATGTTAGGTCAGCAACTTGAATGTAAAAAGTGTGACTTATCTGCTCCCAAAGACTATTAATGATTATTGGCCATGGTTATTGGACATGGTTAGGTAAGTTAGGACTAGCTAGTTATAATTAAGTAAAGTAACAGATAATAAAAAACCACGACTAGTTATAATAGCGTGGTTTTTTTGTTTTTTATCAAAATGAAAATTGAATAAAAAAGATCACTGAAAATTAACGCGATTTAAAATAAGTTACGCGAAAATTTCCTGTAGTGGCGGCACTACTTGTTTTTTACGACTTAGTACGCCGTCTAACCATACTTTACCATCGGTAGTTGCAAGACCAAAAGCTTGTTCAGCTAAGTTATCATTATCACTTACTACTAACAGTTCTGAGCCTTCTTTCATGATATCAGTCAGTAATAATAAAACACTGTGACGATCACCTTCAGCTTTTAATGCTGCTATATCTGCAGCAAGCTCAGCTTTAATATCATCAAAAACACTTAAGTCGATAACTTCTAATTGACCAATGCCAACTTTATTGCCATTCATATTAAAGTCTTTAAAGTCACGTTTAACTAGAGTACGTACTGGTGTACCTTCAACAGCAGACTTTACCTTGAACATATCCATGCCAAGCTCTTTGAAGTCTTCAATGCCGGCAATTTCAGCTAATGCTTCAACACACTTAATATCGGCGGTAGTACACGTAGGCGATTTAAAAATAACGGTATCACTTAAAATCGCACACAGCATTGCGCCAGCGATGTTTTTCGGGATTTCAACATTGTTAAAATCATACATCATTTTAATGATGGTATTGGTGCAACCGACAGGACGAACCCAAATTTCAAGCGGCGTCGTCGTCGTTAAATCACCTAGTTTATGATGATCAATAATACCTAAAATAGTGGCTTCATTAATATCATCAGGGGCAAGCTCGATATCACTGTGATCAACAATATAAACCCCTTCGCCAGCATAACTGGTTTTAAGCATTGGCTGTTCAAAGCCAAACTTATCTAATATGAATAACGTTTCAGGGGTTAGTTCACCTAAACGAGCAGGAACTGTTTCTTCACCTAAAGTGGTTTTTAAATACGATAATGCAATGGCTGAACAGATTGAGTCTGAATCAGGGATCTTGTGACCGACAACATAATTTGGCATAAAAGTGCTCTCCTTTAATTTGGCGCTATTCTAACAAACTCTGCTTTGTTTGGGTATATGGCAAAAAGTCTAGCATAAGACTATTTGTTATAGACAAGTATTAGCTAAGTATTAGGCAAGTATATAGGTGCTTGCGTATTATTGTTAACAGCACAAACCTTGTTTAAATTGATCTAAAAGCTAGAGCAGGTTTAAAAACTGGGGAGCAGCTGTGCTTCGAGTCTTTAAACCTGTGTTTGTGAAAGATTACGGTTTGTTAAGCTGTTACCGTATCGAAGCTAAAAAATCCTTATCAGTACGATAGAATGCAAAATCACCATCTTTCATAAATAGCTCAGTCGTTTTGTTCATTTTTCTGGCGGCTTTAATCGCTTTTAACATATCCGGCTTATTTCTATTTAAAGAGTGAATACAGGCTAAGTTGTACGCTAGTGTTGCATTATTGGTTGTTTCTATATTGAAGTCAGAGCCTAATAAAGTATCTAATACTGTTGTTAATATCGCTTTATCACGAGTTGCACCATAAAGGATAGTGCCCTGACTGGCGATCACTAACACGGAATACTGTACTTGCTTGTTAGTGCTTTCTTTAATGAGAGGATAAATAGTTGTAACGTAGGCATTAAACAGCTGTTCTGCAGCTTTTACCTTGCCATGAGCAATAGTGTTCACCAATAACTGAGCAGACTTTATGCTGATATCTTTGATGTAAATACTTTGGCGTTGTTCTATTTTTAGCAATTTTTCTGCGGTAGTCAGAAATTCGTTATATGTAGTTATATCTTGATTTGCTTTGTTATATTGTTGTTCTAATAGATTTTTTTCATCTTTTACCAGTGCATTGAGACCATTACTTTTTCTTGCTTCTTTGTTATCATTTTTATTGAAGTAGGGTTTGTTTGTAATTGATTCTTCACTAAAATAAAGCGTTTTATTTCGCGTTAATGTGGTCCACTCTAGCTCTTTTTGATTACTTTTAGGTAGTGGCTCTTGCGCAACGCAATACTTAGAAACTGTTTGTTGCTCTTGCTGATTTAATTCAGTTTTTTGACTAAAGTGCTGGCCGTTTAGCTGTAGGCTATTATCAATTAGTTGTGCATTAAAAGGGGTTGGTAATCTATTTCTTAGATTATTGAAGGCTATTCGTATCGTATCATTATTGCCTATTTTGTATTGAGTTACCTGTAGGCGGTTAGCTTCGTTATTAGGATTTTTTTCTAAACTACCCACGTAAAAATATTTTGTATCGTCAGGTATAAATAAAGGAAAACTATAGTATGCTCTGCCGGTATTATTGTGTTTTGGTAATAGAGGTCTAAATTTAGAAGGTGGCGTTTCATCTTTACTTATCGCAAATACGGCTGAGTTTATATCGGCAATACTATAGCCATCTACGACGATGGAAATTTTATTATCAAGCCGATTAAGCTGTTGGCCTTGTGCAGGATGGATATTCTTATCACTTTCCCTTTCTTTTAATACGACAGTATTCTTTTCTTCATTACTTGTTGTCCACGAACCTGCTGTTACTATGTTTAAAGATCCTCCCATAAAAGTATAACAAAAGGTATTGTTGTCCAATAAAAAAAGATCACTCCTTGATTCTTGTTGCCTCTCTGAATATTTACCAACAAAAACGGATTGATCAACTGTAGCACAACCCGAAACAACGAAGAGCATAAGGAAAAAACTTAACCGTAACAAATGTGCCATATTAAAAATCCATATTATATTAGGTAGAAAAATCACCAGCAGTATAATTCATTATATTTAATTGGAATAGTTGCTTTTCTTATAAGTTATTGTATTTAATGTATTTACGAATTTAATAGCGCAGGTGGTAGGCTAGCGTTTGACCGTGTCTAACCATGAATGTTTTTGGTTAACGCGGAAAGAAAGTGCATCGTTAACACTTGTTTGCCATGTTTTATTTGTATCAGTATCCCGTCCTAAAATAAGTTGACTATTTTCCTTCTTCCACCGCCGTTTCTATATCCGTTTTCAAAACCAAACATACCGACTCTTTATTTGGAGTTAGTTGTTATTAATCTCGATTAATACCAGTTAACCCCATCAGTCGGTACTTTACAGCGGATATTGATAACTTTGAAGTTGTCAGGTTTTTTTACAGTTTTAACTATGCCATTCTTTCTTTTATTAATAAAACAGACTAACTCACTATTTTTAAATGACTTTTAATTATTGGTATTGATGATGCTTATTTGTACTATGTCAGCTTGAAAAATGAGCGGTGTTAGTTAGCAAAGATGTATAGCTAATAATAAATTTCACTTCATAAAGGAAGGAATTTAAGAATGAACAATATACTTAACAAAACAAAGTCAAGTGTATTAGCACTTTGCTTGGCTATGTCTTTTAGTCAAGTGAATGCAGCGCTGATCTCTTTTGGTGGGCAAGGCGCGGATGATGGTTCGGTAGAGACAAGTGCAGAAGTCGGAGCTGGAGACTGGATTGATGCATTCGGTAATCCTTCTCTCGATATTACTAATATTATTGATCCTAATTCAGGTTTTTTTATTGAAACTTTTGATCAAAACACTGCCAATCCAGCTCCAGAATTAGCTGGGGGTTTGTACGATGAAGACAATGCTAGAGCAGCCGACCTTGGTAAAATAAACATAGAAACAGATGGCTGTGGGATAAATTCATACGGCGCTCTTGCATTCTCAGCCGATGATGGTGGTTTAGGTGTCAGAAAAGGTAATGTAGGTTATGCCGCTCATAATAACGCTAACTCAACATGTTTTGGATTCACACCTCGACAAGGTATTACTACATCCGAGATAACTGTTGATTACAGTGCTTTTTTAGCTAACTTGGGCCCTCTTGGTGCTGGTGGTATTGATTATTTTGGCATTTATTTTGGTTCTGTTGATTGGTATAATTTTTTTGAATTTGGACATATAGTTGACGGGGTATTCGAAGCCTTTAACTTAAGCTTTGGCAATGGTGACTCTATCTTAGATGGTACTGAAATACTTAACGAAATAGAAGCACAATCGGGTGATCGTGATGGTGCAAATACCTATATGAATATTACCTTTGGCGCTAATGAGCAATTTACTGCCTTTAGAATGAGAACAGAACGCGTAGCGCTCGAGATTGATAACATTGTTGTCGGTTTAGCTAATCGGATTCCCGAGCCAACTACCTTAGCTATTTTTGGCTTAGGTTTATTGGCCTTAGGGTTACGTAAAGGGTTTAGGTAAAAAGTTTACTAAATAACTTAACTTAGCCTAACGTAGCTAAGCTCAGACTAAGGTTAAAAATAAAAACCAGTGAATTATCACTGGTTTTTTATGCTCTTTATTTCATCGCCACTTTATAGCCGATTTAACGTTATCATCAACTGCCACGTTTTTCATTTAAGAACTAAATACGAGCCTAATTCGGCTTTTTACAGCAAATTAAAGTGACGAGTGTCTAAATTTTTTACACATTGAAAATCCGAGTTTTACTGTGAATAAAAAAACATAAGTAACTGTTATCTAATTGCTTAAATTTATTAGCATAATTTTCTAAGGAAAATTTTTGACAATAGAGTCTTTTTTTTCTGAAAAGCCCTAGTTTTTTGTGTTTGTTCATGTTTATTTCAGACAATAAAAAACCTTACCGAAGTAAGGCTTTGTTATAACAAAGTAGATTTTAAACAATACAGAATTAAAGTTAAGTTACTTATAATAACTTAAACATTTCTCTACTTCGTTTTTAGAGCCCATGATCACTTCGACACGTTGGTGGATGCTATCGGGTTCAATATCCATGATACGACCTTGGCTAGTCATGGCTAAACCGCCGGCTTGCTCAAGTAAAAATGCCATAGGATTAGCTTCATACATCAAACGTAATTTGTACGGTTGCTCGGCTTTTCTGCTATCGGCAGGGTAGGTGAATATACCACCACGACATAAAACACGATGAATATCACCAACCATGGCGGCAATCCAGCGCATATTGAAGTTTTTACCGCGTGGTCCAGTATCACCAGCGAGTAGATCATTAATATAGTTTTGCATTGCTGGTTGCCAAAAACGTTGGTTTGACATGTTGATAGCAAACTCTTGAGTATCAACGGGAACTTGTACGTTGCGCTCAACTAACAAATAACCGCCGTGTGTTCTATCTAATACATAAAAGTGTGTGCCACTACCGGTAGTCATCACTAACATAGTTGATGGACCGTATAAGACATAACCAGCACAAACTTGGCTATTACCTGTTTGTTTGAACATGTCGTCATCGCCAGCAGCTATATCTTCTGGCGCTTCATGAATTGAGAAAATAGTACCAATTAATGAGTTAATATCGATATTCGAGCTACCATCAAGTGGATCAAAAGAAACAATGTATTTGCCCTTTTCATCACCAGCAACTGAGTGGTCTTCTTCTTCAGACGAAATGGCTTTAACAAAACCAGATTCAAGTAAAATATCTTTAAATAACTCATTAGCAACCACATCCAATTCTTTTTGTACTTCACCTTGGATGTTCTCATCAAGGGTTGAGCCCATTACGTCACCTAAATGGCCTTGGCTAACGCGAAAAGAAATTTCTTTTGTGGCAGCTAAAATGGTTTTTATCAATGAAATAAGGTCTAGTGGTACATTGTCTTGACGTAAAGCGGGAGCTAATCGTTGCATTGGGTTACCTAATTGCTTTAAAGTTAGTTGTATACTTTATAAAATTTGCCAATAATGATGGCAGTGTGAAGTTTTATCGTTATTTGTGAAAGCTTTTATAAGGCTTTTCAAAAAACTTTCATGACAATTATAACAAGCTTAGGAGTGATTTTAGTAGTCCTTCATTGTTATTTACTCAGTATTTTTTAGGTTAATGTTGTGAGCTTGCTATTTGTAGCACGCTTCGTCTTAGCTAATGTCAAAGGAAACTCCATGGATTTTGTTCGTAGCTTATTGTTCTTACTCACTTGTTTAGCTTTTACTGTTAATGCTAGCGTTAATGCCAAGGTGAGTTTTAATGATTTTATAAAAAATAAAACTTTACAGCAGGGCTATTTTTCTTTTTATCATGATGAAGAGGAGGGCAAGGTTTATCTACAGATAGAAGAGTTTGAACAAGCGTTTCTTTTTCAGTCAAGCTTACCGCATGGTATTGGCTCTAATGATATTGGTTTAGATCGGGGCCAATTAGGTGATACCCGCTTAGTACAGTTTGAACGTGTTGGCAGTAAAGTTTTTTTAAGGCAGTTAAATCCTTATTACCGTGCTGATTCGGACAATCCGTTAGAGCAACAGGCGGTTGATGAAGCATTTGCGAGCTCAATTATTTGGGGCTTTAAGGTTGCCGCCAGTAGTAAAAGTAAAACAAAAGTTTTAGTCGACTACACCCCTTTTTTATTGTCAGATATTCACAATGTAGCTAACAAGCTCAAAAAAAGAAAACAAGGCAGTTTTAAGATTGATGAAAGCCGCAGTGCTTTATATGTCAAGCGTACTAAGGCCTTTCCTCATAACACTGAACTCGAAGCGACGGTAACTTATAAAGGTGCTGGCGCGGGTAAGTATTTAAAAGCAGTAACACCTGACGCCAGTGCGGTAACGGTAAACTTGCACCACTCTTTAATTAAATTACCTGATGATAATTACCAAACCAGGCAATTTCACCCTTACAGTGGTTATTGGTCAATAGAGTATGCCGATTATGCCAGTGCGATTGATCAGCCGTTAATCAAACGTTTGATCCCACGTCATCGTTTAACGAAAAAAAATCCGCAAGCATCGAGCAGTGCAGCGGTTAAACCTATTGTCTATTATCTCGATGCAGGTGTGCCTGAGCCTATCCGCAGTGCACTGATTGATGGTGCATTATGGTGGCAACAAGCTTTTAGTGAGCTGGGTTATCAAGATGCCTTTCAAGTAAAAATATTGCCTGAAGATGCCGATCCTATGGATGTCCGTTATAACGTTATTCAATGGGTACATAGAGCAACGCGAGGTTGGTCGTACGGTAGTTCTGTTATTGACCCCCGTACCGGAGAAATCATCAAAGGCCATGTTAGCTTAGGCTCTTTACGAGTCAGACAAGATTATTTAATTGCGCTGGGTTTAACTTCGCCTTTCACCAAAAATGAAGACGGACAAGCTACAGATACCAGTGCGATGAAAGCAATGGCGTTAGCGCGTATTCGTCAATTATCAGCGCATGAAGTTGGCCATACGTTAGGTATTGCTCATAACTTTGCTGCTAGCGTGAATGACCGAGCGTCGGTGATGGATTACCCACATCCTTATATCACTTTAGATGAACAGGGCGAAATAGATCTATCTCAAGCGTATAAAGAAGATATTGGCATTTGGGATAAATATGTTATCGCTTACGGTTATGGCGATTATGCCGAGTTAAAGAATGAAAATGGTGCAAGTGAAGCACAGCAATTAACAAGCTTGGTGGCAGAAACACAGGCGAGAGGTTTGCTATATGCTTCTGATCCCGATGCCCGCTCCGCTTCTAGTGCACATAATACCGGCCATTTATGGGATAACGGAAGCAATGCCGCTCAAGAATTAGCTCGCGTAATGAAAGTACGAGAAAAAGCGTTAGAGAATTTTGGCTTAAACTCTATTGCACCCAATACGCCCTTGTCAGAACTAGAGCAAGCGTTAGTGCCTATTTATAATTTTCACCGTTATCAAGTTGAAGCAACAGCTAAGCTTATTGCTGGGGTCGACTATGCTTATGAAGTAAAAAACGCCAATGAAGTAAAGAGTGATTATGGTTCAAAGGGTGAACCGGATGAAAATAATCTTTCCCAAACAAGTGATGTTGAAGGGGATCAGCAACGTATTCAAGCAGTGTCAGCGGCAATGCAACAGCAAGCGTTAACCGTCTTATTATCAACCCTAGATGCAAATTTTTTAACGTTATCAGAAGAACTTATTAGTTTGATTCCGCCAAAAGCGTACGGTTACAACCGGACAAGAGAGAGTTTTCGTTCACAAACAGGTTTGACTTTTGATGCAGTGAGTGCAGCACAAGCTAGCGCCAAACATACCTTGGCGTTATTATTGAATAAGGAACGTTTAGCACGTTTACAGCAACAAGCGATGCGCTATCAAGAAAAAAATAACCGCGGACAAAAAGTTAATACTATTTTTTCGGTAAGGCAGTTAATTGCTCAGTTACTTGATAACACCATCAAACAACGTCCTGAAACAGGCTTGAAGTTATTGGTGCAACAAAGAGTCAATCAGCAAGTTGTTGAACAACTATTAGCTTTATGGCATCAAGACAATTTAGTGACCGAAGTACGCAGTGAAGTATTTTTCAGCTTGACTGAGTTAAGCGAGTGGTTAGATGACAATAATGATAGTCGTCATTACTCGACGTTAGCTAGCCAGTTTAAGTTACTTGAACAGCAAATTGACTTTAGTTTAGAACAAAATAAACAAAGTATGCCGGCGAGTAAAATAACAATGCCACCGGGTTCACCTATAGGTGGTTAAATTAATTTTTAGCCAAGCTTAGGCGTTAATTCAACGACGCCAAGTAAATACATGTCAAATAAAAACGCCGTGATAAAAAATTATCACGGCGTTTTTTATTTGTTTAGTGAGCACTTAGTAACCTATGAACAGCTATAAAATAGGAGCTTACTTAGGATTCTCGCGCCATAGACAATATTTGTGCATTAGTTGTTTGTGGCGTGACAGGTTGTTTGTCGAGTGATGTTTTTGCGTTAGTCTTCTTCGATTTAGCTAACACCAATAAATTACCAAATAACATCAAACCAAGGCCAATAAATGTATAAGCATCCCAAACAAAGCCTTCAACGAAGGTTGAAATGACTACCGCAACAGCAGGGAACATAATATTGGCGTAAGAAGCTTTGTGCGCACCAATATTATTTAATAAGGTTAGGTAACAGCCAAAGGCAATAACTGAACCAAAAAGCGATAAATAAAGTAATGAGCTGATGTAAGGTAGTGTGAAAGAGAAGTTGAAGTCTTTACCTTGTACCAGTGCGATTACTAAAATGAAAAGACTACCGTAAAACATTCCCCATGCTGTTGCAGGCAATACCGCCATATTTTTTTGTTTGTTTTTCATGGAAATCATATTTCCCATTGAAGCAAACACCACACCAACCATGCACAAACCTAAACCGAGTAAGGTACTTGCTCCTAACTCTACTGTATTTATTTGCGGCCAGAATAGAGTGACAATACCTACTAAGCCTAATGCACCACCGTAATAAACTTGCCGTGTAATATGGGTTTTATACCAAAGGCGGGCATTAATAATATTCACAATCATAAGGGTAGAGAAGGCGATACTGGTTAATGCAGAATTGATATGCGCCTGCGCGTTGTACAATAAATAGTAGTTACACGCGAATAGGCACAAACCGAAAGCAAAAAGTTGTAGATGTTGTTTTGCAGCAAAACGTAGCGGTAATTTTTTAAATCGACAGTAAGCAAACATTATTAATGCTGCTAAAAAAAAGCGGTAAAAAATAGATACCTCGGGTGCAACATCTCCTAATTGATAGTTGATTGCGATCCAAGTAGACCCCCAGATAAGTACGGTAAGCCCATATAAAAAATTATTGCTCATGGCTATGATTATTCCTGCACATTGGTTGTTAAAAAATGATAGTTGTCACCTAAATAATAAGTGACATTATAATGTTTGTTTGCTGTAATAACATATACAGAAATGTGAAAATGTAACCTATACAGTTTGTACTAAAATTAATTTTAAATTAGATAACACCTTATGCGTTTATTAGATAAAAACTCCTCAGCTTATTTATATCAACAAGTGATTGATTTTATAGAGCACCAGCAAGAAAATGGTGCGCTGTTACCGGGTGATAAGCTGCCAAGTTTGCGTAAACTCAGTCGGCAGTTTGAGATCAGCGTGCCAACTGTAAAGCAGGCGTATGTTGAATTAGAGCGACAAGGCCGGGTATGTGCAAGACCACAATCCGGTTATTACCTGCAATCACAGCAAGCGCGTACTTTAAAACCTCGCCCAGCAGGATGGTCGCAATGTGAGCCAACACCAGTAAAGTGTCGTAGCCTTATTGAGCAGGTTCATGAAGCTGTGCATATGCCTAATACGGTTGCCCTCGGCATTTCAAATCCGATTCAAGCACACCCGCCAGATAAAACATTGGCAAGATTAATGCGCTCAGTTTTGAGCAAAGTGGCAGAAAAAGCGGTTAGTTATGGTCCGGTAACCGGGGATGCTAAGTTACGCATGCAACTCGCTTTTCGTTATCAAGACCAAGGGGTTGATGTTAATCCTAATGATGTAGTGATCACTAATGGCGCGCAAGAAGCGTTATCCATTGCTTTGCAGTGTGTAGCACAGCGTGGTGATATTATTGCGATTGAATCGCCGTGTTTTTTTGGCATTATTGAATTAATTGAAACCTTAGGTATGCAAGCGCTAGAAATATATACCTGCACCGAAGATGGCGTTTGTTTGGATGAATTAGGGCAAGCGATTAAGCAACATAATATCAGTGCCTGTTTGTTTTCTACCGCAATAAATAATCCGTTAGGCTCAATGAAAACTGATGACCAACGACAAGAAATAGTTAGCTTGCTTGAGCAGCATAATATCCCTTTAATTGAAGATGATGTTTATAGTGAGCTGTACTTTAGTGACAAAAAACCTAAACCCGCACAGTTATACTCCGACAAAGGTTTAGTGATGACCTGTTCTTCTTTTTCAAAAACAGCGGCACCGGGTTATCGCATTGGCTGGTTATTGCCAGGAAAATTTGAAGAGCAAGCCAAAAGGATCAAGCGGGCGCAATCTTGTTCTACCCCTATGTTGCAGCAGTGGACATTAAATGAATATATCGCCAATGGTGATTACGACCGTCATCTTTGTGTCTTACGTAAAGCCTTGGTATACAACAGTGAACGAATGCGCGCATTAATAGCCGAATATTTTCCAACAGAGGTTTGTATTTCAAAACCGCAAGGTGGCAGTGTGTTGTGGGTTCGGTGTCAGTCTCATGTAAATACTAGTTTATTTTTCCAAGAGGCACTTGACCAAGGTGTTAGTTTTGCTCCAGGGGCAATATTTTCACCGTCAGGAAAATATCAAAATTACATGCGCATTAGCTTTGGTGTGCAATGGACTGAATCGATAGAGCAGGCAATAAAAACACTTGGTGAACTAGTCTACCGTTACTCTAAAGGTAATGATTCGACCGCACTAAATTTGAAAAAACATGATAAATGAGTGTAAAAATGGATAAAAATAATATCTCCTTAAAATTATTATTACCACTACTTGCCGCAATCTTAGCTGTTTCTCCGTTGGCTGTGGATATGTATTTACCGGCAATGCCAACCTTGGCAGAGCACCTAAGTACGCCTATTATTATGGTGCAAAATAGCTTAAGCATCTACTTATTAGGTTATGCTTTAGGCTTGATTTTATTTGGTCCGATGGCGGATAAGTACTCAAGACGGTATTTAGTCATGTTTGGTTTGAGCGGCTTTGTAATAACTAGCTTCTTATTGCCATTAGCAGATAATATTGAACAATTTTTAACGCTACGTTTTTTTCAAGCCTTTATTAGCAGTGCTGCTACTGTGGTAGTGCCGGGTGTTATTCGTGAGTTTTACGGTAAAGATACCGCAAAAGGTTTATCTTATGTTTCGATGATCATGATGTTGGCACCGATGATCGCACCAAGTATTGGCAGTGTCTTGTTACTTACCCATAGCTGGCAGTTAATTTTTTATGTGTTGGCAGCTTACAGTTTTATTGTTTTTATCTTAGTGGTTAAGTATTTACCGGATGCTGAAATAAAAACACAAATAGGGCAGAAACCAGTTGAATTGAGCTTTATACAACGTTATAAAATTGTTTTTTCTAATGCCGAAGCAAGATTAGATATTATTAGTTCTATGATGATTTCATTAGCCTTTTTTACTTACATCACGGCAATTCCTTTTGTTTATTTAACCGTGTATTCGACTAGTGAACTTACCTTTAGTATTTTATTCGCTTTAAACGTTTTAGCCTTAATGACCGCACATTTTACCAATACTCGTTTTGTCGTGCGAAAGGGCTCTCGCACCATGTTATGGTTTGGTTTAACCTTAGCTTGTGTTGCTGTGACAGTACTCTGTTTAGTTAATTATTTTGCCTTAGGTCTGACGTACACAGTGTTAGCTATTTTACCCTTAATGGGCAGCATTTCTATGGTGGCGGTAAATAGTGATGCTTTGATTTTAATGAAGTTCCCTGAAAACTCAGGCACAGCTACGGCGGTTATTGGCACACTTCGCTGGGGTTTAGGTGCATTGGCAGGGCCTATTTTAGCGTACTTTTACGATGGTACCGCATTGCCTTTTGCTGGGTTGATGTTTTTCTCTGTCTTTGTGGTGTTATGCTGTCAGTTAGTTAATAAACAACGTACAAGCAGCGATTAAAAGTGATAACGAATAATAAGGAATTAATATGAAAGAAGTAGCAGTTATTTTAAGTGGTTGTGGTGTTTATGACGGCAGTGAAATTCATGAGGTAGTCTTAACCTTATTAGCGCTTGAGCAAAATGGTGCCAGTTATCGCTGTTTTGCCCCTAATATCGAACAACACCATGTTATTAATCATATCAATGGTGAAGTGAGCGATGAAAGCCGTAATGTATTAGTCGAATCTGCGCGTTTATGTCGTGGTGATGTTGAAGATATCAGTGAATTACGAGTACAAGATTTTGATGCCTTAATTGTGCCCGGAGGTTTTGGTGCCGCCAAAAACTTATGCAACTTTGCGTTAGATGCGGATAATTATAGTATTAATGAACAGGTACTTGCAGTGACAAGCGCTTTCGCTAAAGCTGAAAAACCTGCGGGTTACATGTGCATAGCACCGGCTTTATTGCCTTTAGTTTATGGACAAGGAATACAAGGTACTATTGGTTGTGATAATGATACAGCCAAGCTTATTGCTGCCAAAGGATTAAATCATATTCATTGTGAAGTTGAGGATGTTGTTATCGATCAAGCAAGAAAAGTGGTTAGTACACCGGCTTATATGTTGGCAACGTCTATTAGTGAGGCATCAAAAGGCATTACTAAATTAGTACGTAATGTCTTGTTACTTTGCGATAAGTAAAAAATTATGATTAATTTAAGTCGAAAACTATTATTCCTATTAAGTGCAACGTTTGTACTTAACGTTTCTCATACTCAAGCATCTGAAATTAAAATGATAACTACTGCAAATCATCAAAAAAAATCTGTCGAACTTGAGCTATTTGAGCAACAAATTGCCGCCAAAATGATCTTAGATATTCGCTACTTCTGTGATGAAGATGATAAAGATCAGCCTAGTAAAAACTGTCGACAAGGTGTGGCTGAATTGCCCGCGCAATTAAGTCAAATGATCACCGACAGTAATATTGGTGGCATTGTGCTTTTTGCTGAGAATGTCATCGAAACCACACAAATAGTTAAGTTAACGCATGATATTCAAAGCGCTGCTTTAAAATCAACTTCGGCAAAACCAATAATTATTGCGATTGATCAAGAGGGTGGCCGAGTTGCGCGTTTTGCCAAAATGACCGGCTTTGCTGGCAATATGGCAATTGGTGCAACCTTTGACAAGCATGATGTTCATTTCTCAGCGCAAGTTAATACAGTGTTGGGCAAAGAGTTAAAAGCTTTAGGTATCAATAATAACTACGCACCTGTAGTTGATGTAAACACTAATGCCAATAACCCTGTTATTAATACACGCTCTTATGGTGAAAATGCTCAACAGGTTGCTAAATTAGGTGTTGCTGCCGTTGATGCATTACAAGCACAAGGGGTGATGGCAACGTTAAAACATTTTCCTGGACACGGTGATACCCATGTTGATAGTCATATTGGCTTACCAAGCGTAGACCATGACCTTGTTACTATTGAGCAAGTTGATCTTGCACCATTTACTTTAGCAATAGATAAAACCAAGCCGGCGATGATCATGACCGCGCACATTCAATATCCTACTTTAGATAACAGCACCTTTACCGCGAAATCAGGTGAACAGCTTATTCGTCCTGCGACTATGTCTAGAAAAATACTGACTGATTTATTGCGTAATAAAATGGCTTTTGATGGCATTATCGCAACAGATGCTCTAGATATGGCGGGTATTTCTCACTACTTTACCGAAGTTGAAGCTGTTGTCGAAACCTTTATTGCGGGTGCTGATTTAGCGGTTATGCCATTTAAAATAAGAAAGCCGAGTGATGTTGCCAAGTTTCATGCTTTCATTAAAGAAGTTGCTCAGGCACTTAGCGCACGCATCAAGCAGGTGGACGCTAGTTTAGCTGACTCAAATTCAGCTAAATACAGCTTAGCGGAGTTTGAGCAATCACTTGCTCGGGTTGAACGTTATAGAGCGCGCTATATACAAGTGCCAAAAACCTCGTTAGCTAAAGAAATAATACATGCGCAAGGTGTAATTGCTAAAGCAGAGCACTTAGCCATTGAGCAAGACTTAGCTAATGCCGCTGTAACCCTCTTTCAAGGTGATCTTACAAAATTACAGCGTCATATCTCTTCGCTTAAACCATCCCTTAAAAAAATACACTTAGTGGTTGCTAACCAACAAGAGTTTTTGGCACTAAATCGTGCGCTTGAGCAAATATTCATACTGTCGGGCAAACAGAATATGCCAAAAATAAGCTACTTTATTGCTGACAGTGATTATAATCAATCTTCCAATGATAGCTTAATGAATCAAGCTGATTTGCTTATTGCGACGATTGATGTGAAAACGGCAAGTTTAGTTGATATCGGTGGTATGGATGATTTGGCTTCTATTAAAACTCGCGTCTATGGTAGTGAGGAAGCAAAAAATAAAAAACACAGCTATAGCCAACTATTGAAAGCAAAGTTAACTGCTGCAAAAAAAGAAAAGATAGTGAGTGTATTAATTGCTAAAGGTTCACCTTATTTGTTAAGTGATTATAATGACTTAGTCGATGTCATTTTACTTAATTTCGATGACCGTATTTATAGCTTAGCTAGTGCTACTGAGGGCGGAAGTGAGAATTTAACTCAAGCTAAACAAGGTGAAACAATGTTGAATAGTCCTGGTTTTAATGCGGCAATGGCCGTTGTTTTTTCATCGAAACCAGAGCTAGGTCTTTTACCTGTATCACTTAAGGTTAAGTAAATTTACTTAACCTTACTTACCTAACCAAAACCCATTTTACTTAAGTTTTCTTAGACTTAAATGAAATCAGCTTGGCTAAGTTTTTTTAATACTGGGTTGGCCAATATGCTCGTAAAAATAATATAAGCACAAGCACAAGCAATTTGTGCAATGCGGGTATAGAATTTTTCATCTGCATCTGCTGCACCAGAGCTAGCACTGGCAATAAGTATAATCACTGTACCTAAGGCCATGGCATAGAGTGGTGCTGCGGCTCTGTTTGAATAAATAAACCGAGAGAATATGGTCAATGTTAAGGCGAATAACAATAATAAAAAACTAAAAGTAGGCGCTATTTTTAATAAGTTATAAAGCACAATTGCGATTATTCCACCAAAGATATTCGCCACCAGTAAGGCTTTACTGCCCTTAATCCCTGCCACCAAATCTGGTTTTTGTGCTAATAAAGCCACAAAAATTAATATTAATAATGAACTGCTTTGCAGTGCTAAAAATAACGCCATGACTGGCATAATCATCAAGGTGCTTAATAAGGCTAATTTTATTCGTATTGGTTTAGCGGCTAGTTTGATTTCATCGCTGTTTATCATCTCTAACTTTTGTCGATGATCAGGAATAATTTCATGCATTATCATGGTTATTAATAACGTGATAAAACAGGAAAATAAGAAACTTACCGTAAATAGCTCAGCAAGGTGAAGATCTAGTACAGCCAAGGCGGGAATGGCAGTAAAGCCCACTAATAACATGGTGATAACAAATTCATTACCACCCGAATTATTCCAATAAGAAATCCAAAATATTAATAAAGTAATGATTAGCAAAAATACCGCAGGGAAGGGCAGTAATAATCGCGTTAATATACCGCCTAGAATAATGGCAGAAACAATAATAGCAAAGAGCATTAGCAATTTTTTAATCGGTAATTTGGGGCTGTTATTACTGAGGAATTTGGCAACAAAGACCGGCATAAGAAAAGCGAAAGGCCAGTTAAAGCCAAAAGCAATGGCAATAGCGAGCACAACACCAACAACCAGCCGTAAACGGCTGATTTCCTGCTGACTTAACTGTGATCTAAATTGTTTTATTTTATTCAATGTAAGTTAACCAAAGAGTTATTTGTCTTATTATTGGTAACGTTATCTTTAAACTAATATAGATAAGCTAATTTGCTGGTGAACCATATAGATATTTTACCTAAGGTATTCATAACAAAATTTTCGCCAGTATAGGTAATAACATCAGCTTGACCACCTTCACGTAATAAATTTTGATTGGGTTTATTATCAAACTTTATAATAACGGTGAATTGTTGTGCGTTACGCATCCAGCCGGTTGATCTTTCAGGGGTTGGTAATTCACCAGCCACGCTCTTATCAAAACTTACGCCGTAACCTACACTGATCACTGTTCCTGTATATATTTCACCGGGAGCCGAATCTAGTACGATATCTACTGGGTCATCTTTTTTAAGATTGCCTAAGTTATTTTCTCGGTAAGAGGCCTCAATCCAAAAGTAGTCGCTATCAATAAAGGTCATGATTTTGCTACCGACAGATGCGTAGTGACCAACATTAATTTTTGAGTAAGAAATAACGCCATCACTCGGCGCAGTTACTTTCGTACGAGCAAGGTTTAATTGGCTTTGTGACAGTGCTGCTAGAGCATTCTGAATTTTGGCATTACTTTGCCCGAGTTTACCTAATTGTTTTTGCGCTTGTTTATACGATGCTTGTGTATTTAAAACGGTTTGCTCGGCGGAAGCGAGTATGCCACGAGCTTGATCACCATCAGCCTTTGAAATAACCCCTTTGGCTTCAACGGCGAATATTCTATTGGCATTTGCCGTTTTAGCGACCAAGTCAGCTTTTGCTTTTTCTACATTTGCTTTAGCGGCTGCTACAGCTGCGGTATTAGCGCCGACATCTTGACCAGCAAGTTCTAAGTTACCTTGAGCTTGCTCTACAGCAAGCTGGTAATCCCTGTCTTCAATCTCAAATAACAAGTCACCTTGTTTGACTTGTTTGTCACCACCAATGTAGATTTTGCTAATTTTGCCAGCAACTTCAGGCACAATCGGGATAACAAAAGAACGCACACGTGCTTGGCTCGTACTTGGTGTGAGGCGGTCACCAATGATATACCAAAGAAAATAGGCCAATGATAACGCTAAAATAATCTTAGTTAACTTATGGCTGAAATCAGATTTTTTTGTGTCATTAGTATTATCTTCTTTTTCTTTTACCTCATTAGCAGTTAACGAGTCACTTTCTTGATGTTGAAGTTCAGTCATAGTTTATTTCCTAGCAGATAGCTTATTCGTCTTTAGTCGTGGTTAAATCAGGCGTTTGCTGATGAGCTAACCAGTCCATCATTAATTGGTAACCTAGTGCCAATACTACCGCGCCAACAAACAAACCAATAATGCCAGATAACAACATGCCGCCAATAGCGCCCAGTAGAATAACTAACATAGGAATGTCCATGCCACGACCTAAAAAGATAGGCTTTAAAAAAGCATCACTCATGCTAACGATTATGCTGAAGATTAAGAAGAGTATTGCAGCTGTGGTATCTGCTACTGAAAAGTAATACGCAGCAATAGGGCCGAGGATAAGGATTGGCGGCAATTGAGCAATCGCCAAAATAAGTACGGCGATAGCCCAGAGGCCTGCACCGGGAATATCGGCAATAAGTAAACCGATACCCGAAAGTAATGATTGAATAGCTGCAACACCTAATACGCCAGTAGCAACACTGCGAATTGTGGCGATGGTCGTCTCAATCGTTCTATCGCCATTCTCATTCATTAAACGACGCATTAGTACACTTACACCTTGGTGTAATGAGCCTGATTTAGCCATAAATACGACTGCAATAACTAAAGAAATAATAAATTGTAAAACAGTGCCACCAACGCCTGCTGCTGCTGAAAGTACCGTGCCGGATAAGCTTTTTAATTGCTCGCTATATTTCCCGGCCACTTTTTGAATGTCTTTTGACGCTTCAGACCATAAAGTATAGATTTTTTCACCGACCACAGGCCATTCTTTAATACTTTCATTTGCAGCTGGAATTTTCAATGTACCTTCTTCTAAGCCGGTATAAAAATGTTGCGCTGAGTCGATACCTGAAGAGGCTAAATGTACTGACGGCACCGCTATGATAGAAATACCAATGAGGGCAATAAGAGTTGAAGCAAGCTTTTTATTACCTTTAAGCACACCACTTAACTTGTTATGTAAAGGATGCAGGGCTACTGCGATAATTGCGCCCCAAATAACAATGAGCACAAAGGGACGAATGATTTGAAAACACCAACCGACAATAAAAGCTAAAGCAGCGAGTTTTACGGCAATATCAATAACGCGTTGATTCAATGAGTGCACGTTATCTGTGTTAGGTTGGTCCATCATAGTTTTCCCTATTGTTATTGATTATTTTGAAAATATAGTTTTATAGCCAAAGTTATAGTTATACAGCTATGAATTTTTAATTATTAGGATGGTTTTTGATATTTGCCATGTGAGAGCCAACTAAACTTGCCACTAAAATGGCTAAATAGAATTGGCCAACAACAGCCTCTAGATAAACTAAAAATCTTGCTAAGGGCAAGTTTGGCGAAATATCACCAAATCCTAAGGTTGTTAAGGTGACAAATGAAAAATAAATAAAATCTGGAAACAAAGTGAACCATTCGTTGCTTGAGTTTATATTATGGAAGGCGTCTGAAAAAGTGAGCTGAACTAAGGTGTAAAAAACTGCCCAAATCAAACCCATAAGTAAGTATAAACAAATTGCTCCTAAAATTTTATTATTATCAATATCGCCAGTGAAAAGTACTTGTTTTCCTGTGCGTATAGCACTGGAAATGAAAAAACTGAGTAATAAAAGCAAATACAATTGGTCAAAGCCTGTGTTATCAAGCCATGTACCAAAAATTGAAAACATCAAAATTGCGATGGGGAAAATAAAGGTTTTTCTCAAGACAAAATCTTTCGAATCTACTCCCCAGACAGCCACTAATAAAGTTACTATGGTCGCAGACTGCACTAAGCGCTGTATTGCATGCTCAAAAAATTGTTGCGCTAGTGCGGTGCCAAATAATAATAATACCAAAGCAAATGTCAGGTAAATAAAATTATCTTGGCGAGTCATTGTTTTCAAGGTAACTTCTCTTAGTTGTTCATGCAAAGAATTAGTCTATCGATTATACATAGATAGCAATGTCTGGCAATATTCCTATGTTAGTGTCTATTTGATTCTATTAATAAAAATCTGATAAAAAAACTCTATTCCCTAGATATATACCCGTTACCATTCAAAGTGCTCGATTTCAGTGGGAGGTAAAAGTGCTTTAGGCAAGGCATTCATTTAAAACAATGGTTACTCCCTTGTTCAAATGAATAACGTCGCGTAAATCGCTTTTAACCCCATCGAAGAAGCGCTTGAACAACATCACTTCATCGTTGCTGTGATTTATAATGGAGTAACCATTATTTCATCACAGCGCCTTGAATTGAAATTGTTCAAGCACTCTGAAACAAGCATATTGAATGGCAACGGGTATAGGGGTAGAGTTTTTTTAATTTAGCTTAGCGCCTTTTACCACGAGAGGGTCTTGATTTTGGCTTGCTCGGCCTTGTTCTTTCTTTTCTTGGCGGTTTAACTACAATCACATTTGAATGGTGATGATGGCCGCCACCATAGTACATTGGATAGCCATACCCCATACCCATACCATAACTTACTGAGCCGCTAACTGAGGTGTTTTCACAACCGGACAAAGCCATACCAGCTAACAGTAAAACGAATGAGGTAATAATAACTTTTAAAAATTTCATTATTCAGCCTCCTGCTCGGTTAAGCCTAAAAGCGCACCATTGGGATCGGCAATAATGGCTAATTGCTCACTTTTAGGTTGGTAAATAATCTCTGCACCATTTTTTTTTGCTTTGGCGAGTATGTTCTCTAAATGCTCAACTTCAACAAAGTTAACCCAACGATCTCGTTGCTCAAAAGAGGCAGGTAACTGAACTATGCTTGCTCTCACTTCATCTTGTTGTGATAAATAGTAGCTATTTTGGCTTTGAGCCACCTCTTCAACGGTGTAGCTGAAAGTATTTTGATAAAATGAGGCTGCTTTTTTAGTGTTGATACTAAATAATTGTGCCCAGTCCCACTTGTGACTAATAACCTGGCTTACTTTATTTTTTTCATTTAAATCTAGCATAGCAATTACGCCACCCTGTGGGTCGGCAATTACTGCTCTTTTACCATAAAGGGTAAAATCGTGAGGCGGTAAAATAATGGTAGCTTTGTTTTCGGTAGCATTATTAACTTTTTGTTGTACATTATCAGTGGCAATACTGCCAATCCAAAGCGCATTCTCTGTTTTGTTACGCCTAGCTGAGCGAGCTAAAACACCAGCTATCGCTGTTTCACCGTCAAAGAGTAGGTGGTAACGTGAGTTTTTTGTTCCGAACTTTTTTACTGTCCAACCAAAGGTGTCAGTATAAAAATCTAGTGATGCTTTTACATCACCAGTATATAGGTCAGCCCAAATGAGTTTTCCTTGTTGTGTTTGCTCTATTGTTTGTTCAGGTTCAGCAGCCGATAAAAAAGTGCTAGATAAAAGCAAAGGAAATAATACGCTTAAGTAATATCCTATTTTCATTTTCTTAATATCCTTTTAAAACTTATTTATGAATGTAACTGGTTGATCATACAGAGATAGCTATGCGTGGTGATGCGCCTTCGTCACTGTCTATTTGTGGTTGGCACAATAATAAACGTGAAGAATCTATTTTCCCCTGTTCAATTAAATAATCTTTTAACGCATGTTCTCTTTGTTCACCTATTTTTTTAAGGCGTTCAATGTCTTTTTTATTGGTTACTTCTTCGCCCGCTTTTAAGTTGATATCAGTTGGTGTGCTGATAGCACAAATGCTGACGCGGGTATCTTCTTTGTCTTGCATTAACGCGATAAATTGCTGTAAGTATTCTTGCTGTTTGCCATTGGGTTCGATTTGTTTTACTTGGTAAACTAAATCATCAAACCGTAATTTCAAGGCAAATTGACCTGCGCTCACGGCAATCGATACAATATTGGCGTAAGGCACAAAGGTAGTCATTAAATAATCTTGTGTCGCCGACATAATGGCTTTTTTAGTGATTAAAGTCACAATGCTGCTTAAACCAAATTTTGGATCCGAAGTCGAGCCACTTAATGGCACGTCAAGTTCGACATTACCATCACTGTCTTTTAGCATGCCTAAGGCCATATTAAGCGGCAGTGCTCCTTGTTCAATTAAACTGCCCGCTTCGTCACTGTCTACTAAAGCAGTTTCTAAAGCTTGAAGTAAGACCACAACGTTGCCGTTTAGTTCGTCACCCGTCAATGTTAGGTCTAAAGCGGTGTTCAGTTGACCCGTTTTTACCTCAATACCTGTTGACGCCTTTAAGTATGAAGAAATAGCAGGTAAAGAAAATTCTTTAAAATCACCCTTTGCATAATAAGTTGCAAATTCTGAGAAGGGTTGTAAGTAGCCAGATAAGTTAAAGTTGGCATATTTATTACTACGACCAGAGAGAGTAAAAGGGGTTTTTTCTTGCTGTTTTGCTTTACTGTTGCTTAATGCGCCCACATCGAAAGTATCTAAAAACAATGTGCGTTGATAAATAGGGTCAACACTGAAATCAGTAAATTCTAAAGAGCTCTCATTCATGAAGTGTAATTTGTTGAAGCTGAAAGTGAAACCGTCAGATGTTACTTCTGCTTCACTTGATGTTGCTTCTTCAGTATTTTGTTGCTCTGTTTTACCAGCCAAAGCAACTAAATTAGCAAGCTTTTTGTTTTCATTAATAATAACTTCACCCGTTAAGGTGTCGAAAATAATTGTATTAATTGCGATGCTTTTTTCATGAATGTGAAGATTATTTACCGTGAGTTTTTTTAATTCCATAACTGGCGGTAATTTCACAATATCTTCTGCAGAAATATCAACGCCGTCTTTAGCTGAACGTACATTGATTTTATCAATCAACTTTTGAGCTAAAGCATCACTTAAGGTCGCTTTTTTAGAGAACATCAACTCATCAAGCACAACATTGGTAATATCAATACTAGGCTCTTCATCAAGAACAAAAAGAATGTCGTCTACGCTGAGCTGTTTAAGTGTAACTATTTTGGCTTTGCTTTCGTTATCGTTAAATTCAGCCTCGGTTAGTTTTATACTACTTTGACCGGCAAAGTGAGTAATTGCGTTATTTTGTAAATCAAGCGCAAGCTCGGTGAGGTCCATTTGAACATTATTGAGTGTTAAGTGCTGTTCTTCAAGGCCAACTAGAAGCTCTTGCAAGATGAAGTCAGCTTTTGGGACTCTTACCTTAAGGCCTAGTTCAGTCAGTGTAATTGTTTGCTGACTTTCAAAGGAAAGTGAACCATTCAGCTCAGTGAGTTGGTCAACATAACGAGTTAATTTTTCCACAGGGTAATTTTTTAAATGAATATTACTGTTTATATCACCTTTGCCCGAGGTTAAATCCGTATTAGCAGAAAGTGTTAACTGTGTATTATCAATTAATGCCGTTAACGCTAAGTTCCCTTCTTGAGATGCTTCCGTTGCTTTTACTTGGCTTAATGCAAGTTGTTCAATTTTTATATGGTGAGTCTTATTTTGTTGCTGTTGAGTGTTTCTTTCTATTTCAATATGAAACTGGCTCAGGAGAAAATCAGGTAGGACTAACTGATAAGGAAAAGCACTAACGGGTTCATCAACCGGTTCTTTTGTGGTTTCTTCAGCAGTCTGAGTTGCTTCTTTATCTACGTTTGGCACTTTTACACCAGCGATGACTAAATGATCATCATATTGGCTAATCTTTAAGGTACCTTCGTTTAGTGAAAACTCACTCAAAACAATTTTATCATATGCTAACTGCCATAAGGATACCTGCAGGTTTAACTCCTTTAATGCAAAAACAGTGTCATTTTGATTATCTTTTATACTTGATAAATTTATATTCGATAAGGTAATGCGCATTAAAAAGGGATTAAGACGTATACTGCTTTCATCGTTTAGCTGTAAATTATATTCAGTGAGTACTGGCTTGATGTAGTGTTTAGCTATAGGGGAAGAGATTGCCCAAATAAGTAAATAAACTGCTATATATAAGCTGAATATTATTTTAAAAATTTTATGTTGAAAAATAGCTAAAACGTTTGTCATAACGCCGAAAATTCCTTGTGAGTTAATCGAGTAAGATAATTAGTCTTCAGTGAAATTCAATTTACACTATTTATCAAACAGCTTACAATTGTTAGTAGAAGGTTAATTTTAACGAGAGGATATCATCTCCATGGAAATCAATATAGAAAAAGTAGAAGGTTATGCACAAATGTTAGGGGAAATGAGCTTAACTTTTGGCGTACAATTTTTACTCGCTATCGTCGTTTATTTTATAGGTAATTTTATTATCAGTAAGGTGATCGCGGTTTTTGAACTGAGCTTAAATAAAAAGCAAGTTGAAGTTACCTTACATCAATTTTTAACCAGTATTTTAAAAACAGCACTAAAAGCGGTACAAATTATTGTGCTTGCTTCGATGATAGGCATTCAAACTGCTTCATTTATTGCTATTTTAGGTGCTGCTGGTTTAGCTATTGGTTTAGCGTTGCAAGGTAGTTTAGCTAACTTTGCCGGCGGTGTTTTAATCTTGTTGTTCCGCCCATTTAAGAATGGTGATGCAATTGATGCTCAAGGGCATGTCGGTACAGTGGAAGAGATTCAAATTTTTAATACTATTTTAAAAACCTTTGATAATAAACGTATTATCATCCCTAATGCTTTGTTATCAAATGGCTGTGTCACCAATATCAACGTCAATGGCACTCGTCGTGTCGATTTAGTTTTTGGTATTGGTTATGACGATGATATTGTCAAAGCTAAAGCATTATTGAAATCGATCATTGAAAGTGACGAACGTATTTTAAAAGATGAAACTAACGATATCTGGGTAGGTGAACACGGTGATAGTTCAGTTAACTTATTCGTGCGTCCTTGGGTGAAATCAGCAGATTATTGGGGGGTGTATTTTGGTTTGATGGAAAGAGTGAAACTTGCTTTTGACCAAGAAGGCATTAGCATTCCTTTCCCGCAACGTGATGTGCACATGTATCAAAAGTAGTTAATTTTTTCTATTATTTGTTTTTTTTAAAGGCCCTATTTCAGTTTAACTGAAATAGGGCCTTTTAGTATTCAACATAAAAAACTAAAACTTACCTGATATGAATCAATAAAAGCTAATTTAATACAATAAATAATGTAAATGCCATTGATTCTTGTTTGTTTTATGGTTTAATGACGCAAAATAATAATAATACTCGCGATTAACATTTACTAATTTGGATAAATAACATGAAAAAAACATTAACGGCCTCAATTATTGCAACTTTGTTTGCGAGCAATGCGGTACTTGCAAACGAAGAAACAGCTGAATTACGTAAAGTCATTGCCCAGCAGCAAGAAGTACTTAACTCGTTAGAAAAACGCTTAGATGAAACAGAGCAAAAACTAGAAGCGACGGCTGATCAAGTGGAAGTGGTTGCTGAAAGTTCAGACAGCATGTTTGCTAATACCTCTATTGGTGGTTACGGTGAGCTGCATTACAACAACTATGAAGATAAAGACGCTAAAATTGATTTTCATCGTTTTGTTTTATTCTTTGGTCATGAATTTTCAGACAGTGTACGCTTCTTCTCTGAATTTGAATTAGAGCACTCACTTTCAGGTGATGACAAGCCGGGTGAAGTAGAACTTGAGCAAGCTTATGTTGAAGTGGATATTAATGAAAACACTAGCTCTAAAGTTGGTTTGTTTCTAATTCCAGTTGGCATCATCAACGAAACTCATGAGCCACCAACATTTTATGGTGTAGAGCGTAACGGTGTTGAAAAAAATATTATTCCAGCGACATGGTGGGAAGCGGGTGCGGCAGTAAACTTTAAACCAGCTCCAGGTTTAAGTCTTGATGCGACTGCTACAAGTGGCTTAAAAGTTGATGAAAACTATAGTATTCGTGGTGGTCGTCAAAAAGTGGCAAAAGCGACTGCTGAAAACTTAGCATATACTGGCCGTGTTAAATATACCGCTATTACAGGTTTAGAGCTTGCTGCTACAGTTCAATACCAAACAGATGTTACTCAAGGTGCTGCTGATGTTGATAAAGCCGATGCGACACTTTTTGAAGCGCATGCTATTTACCAAATAAACGATTTTAGTGTTCGTGCTTTATATGCTCGTTGGGATATTAATGGCGATGAAGCTAAAGTATTAGGGCGTGATGAGCAAACAGGTTGGTATGTAGAGCCTTCTTATAAAGTAACTAACACTGTTGGCTTATTTGCACGTTATGCTGAATATGATAACAATGCAGGTAACAGTGATTCAACAGCAGTTGAATCATCAAGTATAGGTATTAACTATTACTTACATGAAAATGTCGTGTTAAAAGCTGACTATGAAAACTTAGGCGGTGCTAAAGATTCGAAAGGCTTTAACCTAGGTTTTGGTTACCAGTTTTAATTAAAAAATTATAGCGATTTAGCTCAATGCCCTTAATCCATTATAGGGTATTGAGCTTGTTTCTTTTAAGGCAGTTCTACTAACGTTTACGTCTTAAGGTTTGTGCACTAAGCTATTAATATTAAAGGGGGTGGGATGAAAAAAATAGTACTGTTTGTATTTTTATACTGGCTCATCACTATAAATGTTGTAGCTAAAGGTGTGTATCAAACACCGGAACAATTCCTTAATATTGTTTTCAGTAAAGCTGTGCCCAAAGCAAAGATTTTATGGTTAGGCACGGAAGATAAAAAAACTGTTGCCGAAATCCTTAGTCATAAATATAACCGTATGCGGGTTCGTTATTGGCAAAAAGATGCTGATAGTGTCTGGATATTAAATGAAATAGGTAAAGAAAAACCGATAACAATTGCTGTACATATCCACCAAGATGCGATTAAACAACTTAAAGTACTTACTTTTAGAGAAACCCGTGGGGACGAGGTTCGTCATGATTTTTTCAGTGAGCAATTTAACGATGCGACACTCACACAGGGCAAAATGCTTAGTCAACATATTGATGGTGTTACTGGGGCAACTTTGTCAGTCAGAGCAACGACCAAAGTCGCCAGACTTGCTTTATGGTTAAATACTAAAACGACTAAGTAAAATTATCCAGTAAAGTTATCCAATAAAGTTATTCAGTAAAGATCAACAGCCCTAGCTAAAATTCATTCGCTCAGGCAAAATACAGACATACTTCCTTTTAGTACTATTTGTCTTTATTTACTGCTGCATTTTTTATGAAAAAAACTGTTAAACCAATGTTTCAACACTTGCACCGCACTTTTAGAAAATGGCATCGTAAGCTAGGTGTTTTTGCTGCATTTTTTATTGTTTTTCTTTCTGTTACCGGTGTCGCACTTAACCATACAGATAGTTTATCTTTAGCGCATAAACCGATTAAAAATACCTGGTTGCTTGACCATTATGGTATTACTGCCCCGCAAGATATTCGACTTTACCAAGAAGATAAAATTCAAATAACGAATAAGAGTGTCTGGCTTCAAGGGAAATTTCTATTTGAAAGTGATCGTGATGTTGTCAGTGTTGGTCAATTATCATTAAAAAATGCTCAGCAAAAAGTATTTGTTATAGCGACGCGTAATAGTATTTTCTTATACAGCCTAAAAGGTGAATTAATTGACATGCTTGGTAGCGAATCGGGTGTACCTGCAGCGATAAAAGCAATGAGTATTCATGGTGAACAGCTGATCATTGAAAGTGCTAATGGTTATTATCAAACAGATAGTGACTTTTTCGATTGGCAAATTATTCAGCCGATTAATAAACCTAAATGGCTTCAACCTGAAGTCGCTTCTGAAGCGCAAGTTCAGCAAGCGGAGTTAGCTTATCGATCTCAATTTCTAACCTTAGAGCGAATTATTCTTGATAGTCATAGTGGCCGTTTTTTTGGCGACATAGGGATTGTTTTTATGGACTTTATCGCCTTGTTACTGATTTTACTTTCGGTAAGTGGACTTTATTTGTGGTTAAAACACTCGAAGAATGGTCGTAAGTAGTAGCCTAAGTTGAAAGCTAAAACATCGCAATACAGATCACAATGGTGAGGGACTTTTAATGCTTTCTCTGAACTCTGTCGGGGTAATACCTTTTACCATTAAAAAATGACGATTGAAGTTAGAAACATTATTAAAGCCGCACTGGTCACATATTGCTGAAACTAAAGCGCTACTATTAATCAATAATTTACAAGCTTTGCCAATGCGTAACTGGGTAATAAACTGATTTAAAGTTTTTTCGGTGCGCTGTTTGAAAAAACGATGAAAATGATTGGTACTCATGTGAGCAATAATAGCTAGCTCATCGGCTCTAATAACATCAGTGTAGTTTCGATAAATATAATTAATTACCTTGTCTAATTTATCAACTGAAATATCTGTTTTGTCACTGAAAGTGAAGAAACTACTGGATAAAATTTTATAGTTTTCATCTTTAACCATTAAATTAAATAGTTGCATGAGTAAAATATACCGTTCAATCGGTTCTGCTTTGTCCATCGCTTGAAATAATGCTAACGACTTTTTTGTTGTCGTTTGGCTATACTCAATACCACGTAGAGATAATACTAACATCTCACTTAATACCGCTAATTCCGGGTTTAATCTAACGAGATTATCCAACCAAATGGCAGGGATCTGTGCGACATAGATGGTTAAGTTTTCTTCAGTAGTGATCGGCTTTGCCTGCCAGCTATGGGGCAAATTAGGGCCAAGCAAAACTAAATTTCCTTGATTATATTCGCTAACATGATCGCCTATATGCATTGAACCCTCGCTATTGAGTGTTAAGCAAATTTCATATTCGGTATGGTAATGCCAGTTAAATACTTTTACTGGTAAATGAAAAAGATCAAAACGCCAAGAGCAATTATCAGATGGAATCATCTTGCTGCATCTAGGTTTCATATTGCTTGCCTTTAACTTTTCGTTTTTTATACTGATAGAATACTATCAATTATGATAAAAAATGTACTTTATTTGATTAAATTGATAGATAAGTATCGATATGCAGTTGATTTATATTAAGCCCAAGTCAATTCGGTATTATTATAACTTTTGTTTTTTAATTTACTTATCTTTTAATCTAGCGGCTGAGATATAACTTACGAAACTGGCTCGGTGTTAATTCTTTGAATTGTAAAAATCGACGGTTGAAATTAGAAATATTATTGAAACCACAGAGATCACTTATTGTTGTTACCGGCATTGCCGTATTTATTAATAGTGAACAAGCTTTACTAATGCGTAGTTGATTAACTAATTCGGTAAATGTTTGCTCCGTTCTTTGCTTGATGAATCGGTGAAAGTGATTGGTGCTCATATGCACTAGTTGAGCTAAATCTTCAGCCTTTAAATTGCTAGTGTAATGTTGATGTAAATGGCGAATGATCTTATCAAGCTTATCTGTGCTGGGATCTGACGTGATTGAAATATTATAACTTGAACTAGATAATACTTGTGACTTGGGATCATTTGCCATCAGTTGCAGTATTTCTAGTAAGCTAATAAAGCGTTGTGATGGTTGTGCTTTTGCCATTCTTTTTAAAATGACAGTGACTTTTTTAGCAACGGCAGTACTGAATTTTATACCACGTTGTGATCGTTCTAATAACGGTTTAAGCGTCACCAAATCAGGCATTGAGGTAAGTTTGTCTAGCCAAACTACCGGTATTTGTGCAACATATACTTGCTGTATTTGGCCATCAAGTGTTTTGCTGCTGCACCAAGTATGGGGTAAATGTGGCCCTAATAAGGTTAAGTCAAAATCAGCATAATTTTCAATGTGATCTCCGACATACCGTTGCCCATGACTATTAAGGGTTAACGCTATTTCATACTCAGGATGATAATGCCAATTAAAGGGGAGTTGTTCCAATTGATAAAGCCAATAACGCCAAGAAGAGTTCTCAGTGGGTAGAACTTTTTCAAACATTAGTTTCATTTAGGCTTGCCTTATTGCTATAAAATACAGTGTCTGACTTAGCCCATGGCTTATAGCATGGCTTAGAGTACGGTTCAGGATGTTTTGAACTATTATTAATAGAAAAGTATCATAAGAGGGTAGAAAAGTGTAGCTATGAGTTTTTTTTAAACGGCAAAATACTAGGGTATTAGACAATTTACAGGTCTAACTAGGCTATTTAGCTAAAGTGTCAGATTAAGGTATAACTTTGCTTATTTGTCGGTAAGATTAAATAATAGCATTAGCGCTAATTAGGGGTAACGGTGGTACATGAAAAATAAAAATTTATCTCTTGTCTTTGTTGGCTATTTATTAATTAGCTGCTTTTCTTTGCCTACATTAGCTGAGGTCTTTATACGTTATAACCAAGCAGGTTATTCAGCTATGCGTAGTAAGCACATTATTGTTATGGCCAATAAAGAGCAAAATAAGGCAACTTGGCAGCTAAAAAACTCAAGTACTGAAATTATTTCTTCAGGTTTATTAGGTGCAAGTATTGCTGCCAAAACTGACCATAGTGCCAAACCATATAATTATCTTATCGACATTAGTAATGTTACCAAGCTAGACGATTATCAATTAGTAGTAACATACGCTGACCAAGAATCAAATGAACAAACAATCACGAAAGAAATAGTGATTAAAGCACAACCCTATCAAGCCATCGGTAGTGATATTTTGCGTTTTTTACGAGTAGCGCGTTCAGGTACGGCTGATACCTTATTAACCCCCGCTAGTCATCTTGCAGATGACAGCGCTGTCTTGTATGAGCCGTTAGGTGATATTAAACAAGGACAATGGCAGCAAGCACAACCATTGAATACCGTTGATATGCTTGGTGGCTGGTACGATGCAGCAGATTATATTAAATTTACCTTAACAACCGCCTATACAAGTTATTACCTATTACGATCCTATCAAGAGGCACCTGATTTTTTTCAAGGGACGTTAAGTAAGCGTTTTAGCCAAACAAAGTTTATTGATGTGCTTGATGAAGCAAAAATTGGCCTAGATTACTTATTAAAAACTCAGCCAAGTGTCGATGAATTTATTATTCAAGTTTCAACAGGAAAAGATCATCAACAAGGTTATCGCCTACCACAGGATGATAGTCGCGATGGCCAACGAGAAGCGCTATCAGCCATTTCGCCCAGCCATATGGGGTTAACGAGTGCTGCGCTTGCTTTAGGAAGCAAAATATTTGCCAAACAGAATGAATTAGCGCTAAGTGAAAAATATAAAAAAGCAGCGATAGCCATTTTTCAACGAGCGACTCAAGATGATGCATTAGTTAGCCCTGCTTTTGAACGTGACGCAACGAATGACTTTTATCTTGATAATAACAGTGCCGATAATATGGGGCTGGCGGCAATAGAGCTTTATTTACTCACCACGGATGAAAAATATTTAATGCAGGCGCAACACTATGCGAAACAAGCCCATAATGGCAAATGGGCATCATGGTGTTGTGTAACCTCGTCATTGAATTATCGTTTAAGCCTGTTGTCAGATGACGCGAATCGTAACTTTACTGCTGAGTTGAATGGCTATCAACAGTATGACCGACAACAAGGTAATATTTGGGGTATTCCTATGATACCTACTTGGGGACCATTAGCTGGTGCGGGTATTGCTGCAAGTTATGGTGGTTTGAAATACTTACAAGAGCAAACGAATAAATCCGCAGTGAATAATACTTCGTCCAATGAAGTCGATGCCAGATTACTTTGGGATAATATAGATTATTTTTTTGGTCGAAATAACTGGGGCATAAGCTTTGTTGCTAGTCGCGATTTAGACTTTGCAGTTGAAAATATTTACTCACAAGTTTATCAGCTAACAGAGACATTCCCGCTTGGTGCTGTGTCTGAGGGGCCAGGTAAACGAAGTACTTATTTGCAATTACAGGATTATTTTACCCCAACTTTACTTGATGATTCTTTCGAAGAATTTAATACATCGACACAAGTATTTTTTGATAACAGTAGTAATTTTCAAACGATGGAGAGCACTATTGTTGGTCAAGCCGCAACACTCTATATGTTAGCGGTAGCGAGTAAAGTACAGTCAAGTACTGACATTACTGTTCTTTCACCAGAGATTCCGCAAAAAAATATCCCTGAAATGGGTAATCATAAAAAGTCTAATAATAACAAAACGTCATCAGGCGGCAGTTTTCAACTTAGTTGTATTGCTGTACTGCTGCTGTTGTTTATCTTTAGACGTTATATATCGAGACAAGAAGTTGAGGTTATCCATTAGCACAATGATTACCCCAATGATTAGCGCAATAGTTTACACAATCATTAATAAAGCAATTAATAAAATAATTAACATAGTAATTTATAAAGTAATTACTATAACAAATGAAAAACGCAGAGGTTAAATATGAAAAAAAGTATAATCGGGGTAGTGTTGGTTTTGGTGACATTTTTTGCCATCTCATTTATTACTAATATTATGGGGCCGCTCTTTCCTACGTTAATAAAGGATTTTGATATCAGCCTAACCGTCGCTGGTTTACTGCCTTTCTCCTTTTTTGCTGCCTATGGCGTCATGTCTATTCCTGCCGGTATTTTACTAGAAAAATACTCAGAGAAACCTGTACTGCTTGGTGCTTTTATTATGGCGACCATAGGGTCTTTATTATTCGCGTTGGTCCCTAGTTTTGCTATGGCCATGTTATCGCTTTTCTTAATCGGTACCGGTATGGCTATGTTGCAAGTTGCCATCAATCCACTATTGAGAGTATCGGGTGGTGAAGAGAACTTTGCCTTTTACTCTGTATTGGCACAACTATTTTTTGGTGGCGCAGCGACGTTGTCGCCATTAGTCTATAGCGCGTTAGTACAGGATTTACAGCAAGGAAAAACCGATGGTATTGCAGGGGCCTTAGTGAATGTTGTTCCTGCAAATATGCATTGGTTATCTATGTATTGGGTCTTTGCTGCTGTATCTATCGCTATGTTAGTTTTCATTGCTTTGATTAAATTACCAAAAGTTGAGTTAACAGCAGACGAATCTGTTGGCGGATTGAAAGTTATTGGTCAGTTATTTAAAAATAAAACGGTCGTTTTATTTTTTATCGGAATCATTGCTTATGTAGGTGCAGAGCAAGGCATAGCAAACGCCATCTCCCTCTTTTTAGAGCGTTATCATGGTTTAGACCCATTAACCGTCGGCGCTAGTACAGTGAGTGATTTCTGGTTGATGTTAACTATTGGTTGTGTGTTTGGTTTAGCGTTATTAAAAGTTTTTGATAGTCGTTTAATTTTAAAAGTTTTTTCCCTTGGCGCAGTTATATCATTAACGTCGGCATTGTTTGGTAGTGCTGATGTCGCCTTAATGGCATTCCCACTGGTTGGTTTTTTCATCTCCATCATGTGGTCAGTGATTTTCTCACTCGCTTTAAACTCATTAACAGAACATCATGGTTCGTTTGCCGGCATCTTGTGTTCAGGGATTATTGGTGGAGGTCTTGCTTCGCCTTTAGTTGGTTTACTTGCTGATTTTACCGGTGATTTACGTATCGGTATGATAGTGGTTTATATCGCGTTGGCTTATATTTTTGCTATTGGTTTTTGGGCTAAGCCGTTAGTCAATAATAAAACGATTAACCTATTCAAACGTGATGAACAGACGAGCAGTAACCCTAAGTCTATTTCTCCAGCTAATTAAAAAAGAGTATTAATTTAATGAAAAATATTATGCAAGCCTCAGCACTGAGCGCCATTACCTTGTTAATGGGTTGTCAGGGAGACCCAGAACAAGCTAAAGCAGAACAGTTGAAAACTGAGCAGGCGGTAGCAAGTGCTTCACTAACTGCACAGCAACAACTTGATGCTGTAGCTGAAAATCTACAGGTTAAATATCACTTTTTGAGTAATGTTGAAACAGATTGTCCAGACCTTAACGGTGAAGTCGTTAAGCACTGTTACAGTGCAGAAATCCTCTTTAGTTTACCAGAAAATAGCGCTGATTATTTTACGGCAAGTCAACAATGGCAAATGAATTTTTCACAAGTTTATCCCATTTATGCGAGTAAAAGTGGCGATTTCGAGTTACAGCACCTAAACGGCGATATTCATCAAATCACACCTAAAATCGACTTTAGTGGCTTTACTGCGGGTGAAGTGAAAAAAGTAAAACTCTGGGTTAAAAGCACGTTAATAACAGAGTCAGAATTGATGCCAAATTATTGGTTATCGGCAGAGAAGTTATCACCTGCTGTGATTGTCAGTACAAAAACGACTATAGATACTGATACCAGTTTAGAGCTTCAACCTTGGGTGGTACCTTTTACTGACTTCAGCAAACAAATAAAATCTGCTCCAGACGATATTAACAAATATGCTTCAACGTCATGGTTATATGACAATGAGCCTAATTATCTTGCAACAGATAAACAAACAATTGATTTAGCTATTATTCCAACACCTAAATCTGTGCGAGTTACTGATGTTAATGCTCGTTTAGCCTTAACATCGGGTATCAAGGTGTCATTAACAGGGCTTAAGTCAGAGGATATTTCGGCCGCTACTGAACGCTTAAGTTTTTTAGGTATAAAAGAGAGTGAAGCTGGTGTGCCGGTGAATATTGTCTTAGGTGATGATAAAAAGCCAGATTGGCGAGCAGGGCACTATCAATTAACGGTTAGTGCTACCGGTATTGATATTCTTGCGCAAGACCCTAGTGGTGCCTTTTATGCCCTACAAAGCATTGCAAGTTTATTAACTTTGGGCTCTACCACTTTACCCTTAATGAAAATTGATGATCAGCCGCATTATGATTATCGTGGCCAGCATGTTGATGTTGCACGTAATTTTCATTCTAAAGAGTTCATTTTTGCGCTTATTAAACAAATGTCTGCTTATAAGTTAAATAAATTACATCTGCATTTGGCTGAAGATGAAGGTTGGCGTTTAGAATTACCAAGCTTGCCTGAATTAACACAAGTGGGCAGTAAACGTTGTTTAGATCTTAGTGATAAAACATGTTTACAGCCGCAATTAGGTGGTGCTGGTTCAACGGACCGTGATGGCTTTTATAGCGTTAGTGATTATCAAGAAATTTTACGTTTAGCGAGCAAACATCATATTCAAGTGATTCCCTCTCTTGATATGCCTGGTCATTCACGAGCAGCAATTAAAGCAATGGAAGCACGTTATCATTACTACATGAAACAAGAAAATGAGTTAGAAGCAAAGCGTTATTTACTAACTGACTTCGATGATAAAACTCAATATAGCTCAATTCAAAATTATAATGACAATACCTTAAATATTTGTATGGAATCTACCTATACCTTTGTTGACCGTGTTTTAGATGATCTAAAACTTATGCATGAAGAAGCAGGGCACCCGTTGGCGCTTTATCATATCGGTGCAGATGAAACGGCAGGCGCGTGGCTTGAATCGCCGGTATGTCAAAAGCTTATTGCGGATAAAACCAATGAGTTTGGAGATGCTAAGCACCTTGGGGCACATTTTATTGAACGTGTATCTCATATGGTTACCGATAAAGGTATTGCTGTTGGTGGTTGGAATGATGGCTTAAAAGAAACGACGGCAGTTAACATGCCAAAAGAGGTTTATTCTTATATTTGGGATACCTTGCCGGGGGCTGCACATAAACAAGTGAGCGAACAAGCGCACCGTAATTGGAATGTTATTTTGTCAACGCCTGATGTTTTGTATTTTGATTTCCCTTATCAAGTTGATCCAAAAGAGCGTGGTTATAACTGGGCTTCACGACGTGTGACAACAAGAACGTTATTTAATTTCATGCCTGATAACTTACCGGTGCATGCTGAATTTCGTCTTGATACCTTAGGAAAAAACTATACTACTAATGATGAAGTACAGCATGATGAAGCAGGTAATGTGATGCACCGACCTTTACCTCAAGGTTATACTGTTAAAGGCATTCAAGGGCAGTTATGGAGTGAAACAGTACGCAGTGATAATCAAGCTGAATATATGATTTATCCAAGATTACTGGCATTGGCTGAGCGAGCTTGGCATCAAGCGAGCTGGCAAGTACCTTATAATTATTCAGGGCAGACCTTTAATAAAAATAGTGGCACTTTTACTGATAAAGCAAAACAACAACGTGATCAACAATGGTTGGCCTTTTCACAGACTTTAGCTGAAAAAGAGTTACCAAAACTTGATAAGGCTGGCGTTTTTTATCGTTTACCAACAGTTGGTGCAAAAATGGTTTCAGGTAAGTTGAATGCTAATATTGCTATTAAAGGTTTACCGATAGAATATCGTCAACAAGGCCAAAACCAAGAAGATTGGTTGCCATATAAAACGGCAGTTGAAGTGACTTTACCTATTGAGTTACGTGCTAGGACCATGGATAAAAAACGAGCGGGTCGTACTATGGTGTTAACTGAAAAAGGTGTTAATTGAAAAGGTATTAAGTGAAAGGTATTAAGTGAAAGGTATTAAGTGAAAAGGTAGTAACTGAAGAGTAAACTTAAATAAGTAACAAAAAACCGTAATGAGTAAGGTACTCATTACGGTTTTTTTGACTTATTAATTTAATACTTTATTTTTATCAGTTACTTAGGTTGTTATATAATGTTTACTGCTCTCGGTGGAATAGTATTGTGATTTGATAGAAAAGTATCTATATCGTGTTATTTTTAAGGCAAAATAGTGTTATTAATATTTTATAACAATTATATAAATTAGCTTTGACGACGTTTATATTTTCTAACTATACGGTTTTTTATGAAGCAATCTTCCATTGTGGTCATCGATTTAGGTGGCACAAAAATTAATTATGGTCTTTATCGAGCGGGTCATATCGACAGTAATATTGTTAAACCTTTTGACGCGAATTTAAGCGTCGAAGACTCAATTCTTTTTATCAAAAGCTGTATTGATGAAGTGAAGGATAACGATAGTTGTGCCGTTGCTATTGGCGTGCCTAGTATTGTTGATGTAAAGCAAGGTGTTGTTTTTAATGCAGTTAACATTAAATCTTGGGGCGAGGTTCATTTAAAAGAGTCTCTTGAAGCGCTATTAGCATTACCTGTATATGTTAATAACGATGTTAACTGCTTTGTCCAGGGAGAACATTTATTGAAACAACCTCAGGGTTACCAAGATATGATCGGCTTATGTTTGGGGACCGGTGTTGGTTCAGGTATTATTTTACAAAACAAACTTTATGCTGGCAATAATGGTTGTGCGGGGGAAATTGGTGATTTTAGTTACTTAAATGGTAGTTTAGATGATTACTGCTCCGGAAAGTTTTTTCATGATCATTACCTAGAGTGTGGAGCTAGTTTAGCGAAAAAGGCTCGTGACGGTGATAAACAAGCGATAATTGCTTTTGAGCAGTTTGGTAAGCATTTGGCTGTTGCGATAAGTCACCTTTTACTTATGTTAGACCCACAATTAATTGTTTTTGGTGGCTCAGTTGCCAAATCCTTTGATCTTTTTATTGATTCACTTTGGGAAAATCTTGCTGATTTTCCTTATCCCAGTGTTATTAAAAATTTAGTTCTTGAACAAAGTCAGCAAGAAAATAGCGCCTTGTTGGGTGCCGCCCTACTTTACTTGAAAACATTGAACGTAGAAACATTAAGCGTAGAGCCATTAAATTTGAGTCTTTAGGAGATAAACCATGTTAAGAGTGATCATTAGTAGTTTATTGATAGTATTGTTAGCGGCATGTTCGGTAGCGAAACAGTCAGCAAAAAAAGCTGAATTAACTATTCATATTAACCAAGTTGCTTTTGAAGTTAATGCGCCCAAACTAGCCATTATTACTAGTGATAGGGAAATTGACTTATCGGAGACTAGCTTTGCTATTGTTGAAAAAAATGAAAATGTATTTCAAGGACAATTAACCCAATTAGCCGAGTTTTCACAATGGCAAGCGGCCAATAAAAATAAACAAAAACTGTACTATTATCAAGCTGACTTTTCTGAGTTAGCCTTGTTAGGTGATTATAAACTCGCGCTTGTTTATCCCGGTAGTTCAATAATGAGTAGTGATTTTAGTATTAATAAACAAGTATTGTTTAAGAAAACTGTCGCTGCCATGTTGCAGTATTTTAATGGCAGTCGTAATGATGAAGATTATAACTGGCAGCAAGATAAACACATTCGTATTTTTGATACGCAGCGTTATGCTGACGTACGCGGTGGTTGGAATGATGCGGGTGGTGATACCGGTAAATATTTATCACACTTATCCTATGCTAATTATTTCAATCCGCAGCAGTTGGCCCAAGTGGGCTGGGCTTTAGCTTATTCTTACCAAGCAGTACCCGAGTTATACGATGAATTAAACTTGACTGAGCAAGTGCTTAGTGAAGTATTTTGGGGAGCCGATTACTTACATCGTATTCTTGACGAGCAAGGTTATTTTTATATGACAGTGTTTGATCAATGGAATACTAATAATGCTGAGCGTGTTGTGACTGCTTATGTTGGCGCCGATGGCATTTATAGTGAAGACTATCAGACTGCCTTTCGCCAAGGAGCGGGCAGTGCTATTGCCGCTTTAGCTAATGCATCAGTGTTAGCAAAACAAACGGGTAAACAAGGTGAGTTTACTGCTAAGCAATATTTAGCCGATGCGATAAAAGCTTTTCATCACCTACAAGACAATGATGCTAAAAATAATAAAGTTTATGCTGATGATGGCCAAGAAAATATTATTGATGATTACACCGCTTTACTTGCGGCAACCGAATTATTTAAAGCGACGCAAGATAACTATTATCTCAATGCGGCACGTGCACGTGCAAATAACCTTGCAGCACGATTAACCGATGAGGGCTGGTTTGTCAGTAACGCTCTTGATAGTGATAATTTACGACCTTTTTACCATGCGGTAGAAGCAGGCTTTCCAATTGTTTCGCTCAGTCACTATTTAAAGATAGAAACACAAGCTAACTCGGTTGAGCAAGCACAGCAAGTGATAAAGAAACACCTTGCTTATCAGTTAACGATAAATAATAAAGTATCTAATCCGTTTAATTATGCTCGCCAGCCTTTTAAAACTTATTCCAATGGTGTTTTATCTAACGAACATCAAGAAGGTTTTTTTATTCCACACGCCAATGAAACTGACTATTGGTGGCAAGGAGAAAGTGCTCGTTTATCTTCATTAGCTATGGCTTCTATTGTCGGCGGTAGAGCAATAATGCCACTTGAAAAGGGAAACTTTGGGGTGAGCAAAGCCTTGGCTGAATTCGCTCAAAATCAAATGGATTGGACTTTGGGCCGTAACCCGTATAATTTATCTATGCTTAATGGTTTTGGCGTTAATAATCCTGTGCCGTATGATGGTCTTAGTATGGTTTATGGCGGAATTTCTAATGGAATAACCGGTGCTAAAGATAGTGACTCAGGTCGTGGTATTGAATTTGGCCCAGAAAGTGATTGGCACAATTGGCGTTGGGTTGAGCAATGGTTACCGCATTCTACGTGGTTTTTACTGGCAACAACCGAAATGGCTAAAAATACAGATTAGCAGCCGTTGCCATAATCAGTACTCCAAGAAATAAAGCAGCTGCTATTTCAGTGCCTGTTTTATTTCTTGTTCAAAAAGTGATTTTTTCTTTCCGTTAAAGCCGTTGTGACTACTGATTAATTTGCCTTGGCGATTAAATAAGTAGCTGCTAGGCATGCCTTTTAATTGAAAAGTTTTCGCTAATACACCTTTATTATCATAAATAATTGCAAAGTCAGCAGCAACCTCCTGTAGAAATTTTTCGGCTAATAAAGTGTCGGCATCTAGGTTGATACTAATTACCACAAAACCCTGCGTTTGATATTTTTCCTGCATGTCATTCATCCAAGGAAAAGATTTTCGACAAGGCACGCACCATGAAGCCCAAAAATCTAAATAAATGATTTTTCCAGCGTGGTGTTTCATAAGTTGCTCAAGTTCCTGTTGCGGTTTTTTTTGCTGAGCCTGCGCTACGTTAGTACAACACAAAATAAGTGTTGTCATCATAATAAAAACGACAAATAATTTATTTAACTTCACCAGTATTACCTATAGTTAAGCTTAAACATTAAGCTTAAACATTAAGCTTAACTATACTTAACTATAACTGTGATGCACAATAGTTATAGTTCCAATTAGCACAGAAATTTAGAGCTTATTTTGATGAAATTGAATATAAAAGCCTATACGGGCATCCTATTGAAAACTGTAGTGAGTTTTTTATTTGTTATATCGTTGCAAGCACAAGCTTGGATGAGTGTTGCTACCAATAATGTTTCTAGCGATACTGAGCATAATGTTTGGCTGAAACAGCGCTTTAGTGAGCAGCATGAAAAGCTAATTCCAGTGGTAGCCGTGGCGGATATGTTTTTCAGCTGTAATCAGGTACGTAAAGTGGATGATCGTGACTATAAGTTAACTGATCTTATCACTGTGATGGACAAAAATATTTTGGCCGAAAAGCTAAGCTTGTGTTTAGGGGACGATAGCATGCAGTCAGATATAGCTTTGAATTTTGGTCTACTTGGCTGTTTTCATGAGCAGCTTGCACATTTACCAGTACAAGAGCGTAAAGAAAAAATGAAATTAGTGAAACAAGCCATTGCGTCGCTCTCCTTTGAGGAACGAAAAAAGAGCTTTACTCAATGTGTGACAGAGCAAGCAATACACTATTTGAAATAGCGCTAGAAAGCTTTAAATCATGAGTATTTTCATAAATTGTAACAAATGCTTGGCTTCTTTTACGTTTAGCGCTTTCTCATTAGGTGAAATATCACTTATAGTAGCGTTAACTTAAGGTTTGTATGATAGAAATTGTAGAAATCACACTTTGTTAAGGTAAGCAATAATATGATGCAGGAAACACCAAAAATTTTAGTCGTCGATGACGATATGCGTTTACGTTCATTACTTGAGCGTTATTTAGTGGAGCAAGGCTTTACTGTTCGTAGTGCTGCTAATTCAGATCAAATGGATCGTTTACTTGAACGTGAAAATTTCCACTTATTAGTACTTGATTTAATGTTGCCTGGTGAAGATGGTCTGTCTATTTGTCGACGCTTACGCCAAAATTCTAATAATATTCCTATTGTTATGTTAACGGCTAAAGGTGACGAAGTAGACCGTATTATTGGTTTAGAGCTAGGCGCAGACGATTATATGCCTAAGCCGTTTAACCCAAGAGAGTTATTAGCCCGTATTAAAGCCGTATTACGTCGCCGAACACAAGAAGCGCCTGGTGCACCATCAATGGAAGAAAATATCATCTCTTTTGGCGGTTATGAACTGAATTTAGCAACGCGTGAAATGCAAAAAGATGACATTAGCATGCCTTTGACTAGTGGTGAATTTGCGGTATTAAAAGCCTTGGTTACTCATCCTAGAGAGCCGTTATCACGTGATAAGTTAATGAATTTAGCGCGTGGCCGAGATTACTCTGCCTTAGAGCGCAGTATTGATGTGCAAGTATCAAGGCTTCGCCGCATGTTAGAAGATGATCCAGCAAAACCTCGCTACCTGCAGACAGTTTGGGGTTTGGGTTATGTTTTTGTACCAGATGGCGCAGCTGTTTAATTAATTTTTTATGAAAATATTACCTCGTAGTGCTTTTGGGCAAACGGTTTTTTTGATTGGTTTTTTATTATTTATTAATCAAATCGTTTCTTATGCTTCTTTTGCTCATTATGTTTTTGAGCCTCATCAACAGCAAATTAATCAGTTGTTAGCTAAACAAGTGCGTGTTGTTTTTATTGATATTGAAGATGAAAGCTTGAGTCCGAAGATGGCTAAAGATTTTCACCAAATAACAGGCATTGGTGTATATCGCGAAAAAGATGCTTTAGAGCTTGGTTTAGCCAATGCTGCTTATTATCCTTATCGTTCGGAACAAATGTCATTATTGCTTGGTGGCCCTGCTGAAGTAAGAATTTCTGCTGGTGATGAATTCTTATTTTGGATACGCCCACCACAAGCCCCTCACCTTTGGATAAAAATACCCTTATTAGGCAGGGAGAAAAACAGCTTTTCACCGCTTATTTTCTTTTTGGTTATTATTGGTTTGTTAAGTGTTATTGGTGGTTGGTTATTTGTTCATCAGCTAAATAGACCGTTGAAGTCTTTACAACTCGCTGCTGAAGATGTTGGTCGAGGTGATTTTCCTAAACCATTGATTGAACGTGGTACTTCAGAGATTATGGCGGTAACACAAGCATTTAATCACATGTCCAAAGGTATAAAACAGCTTGAAGAAGATCGTAATTTATTAATGGCGGGAATTTCTCATGACTTACGAACACCATTAACACGTATACGTTTGGCTAGTGAGATGATGCAGGAGCAAGACGGCTTTCTTAAAGAAGGCATAGAAACTGATATTGAAGATATGAATAATATTATTGATCAATTTATCGATTATATTCGTCATGACTCTAAAGGCCAAGCAGAATTGGGTGACTTAAATGTTTTGGTGGAAGAGGTACTTCATGTTGAAACGCCAAGTGATCGTGTTATTCACTTTACAAGCAGTGATTGCCCAAAAATACCTTTACGTCATGTTGCCGTCAAGCGTGCATTAGCAAATTTAGTACAAAATGCCTTACGTTATACTACAGGTGAAATTGAAGTCTTTACAGGTGTCGATAAGGCAAAAGATTGGGCTTATATTATTGTTAGTGATCAAGGTGATGGTATTCCTGATGCTGATATCGAAAGGTTATTTCAACCTTTTACCCAAGGTGATACTGCCAGAGGTGGTGAAGGAAGTGGTTTAGGTCTAGCTATCATCAAGCGTATTGTCGATATTCATGGCGGTAAGGTTGAGCTTTCGAATAAAGAGTCAGGTGGCTTACAAGCAAAAGTATATTTACCACTGAAATTTTAAACATATAGAGTACTTTACTGATACAGATAATGGTAAATCATCTGCTGTTGCAGGGTTTCAGTTATAACTAACATTATGAAGTAGCGCGAAGTTTCATAAAAAATATATGCTACTAACAGTAAATTGTTAATGGTTTTTATTTATTATGCTTTGAGTTAATTACTAGTGCTGTCAACATTTATCATCGATAAACATCAATCTGCTTAATTAAGAGCACTCGATCTGAGTTAACTGTTCCGGATCAACAAACTTAAGCGCTGGAAATTCTTCGATTAAAGCTTGATATAACTCGATATGTTCAAGTTTTATGCTATACATGATGTCAACATGGGTTTCATTTAATTTTGTATGTTCAATTAAGCTGGAAATTGTTTTTATAGGAAGTTTTTCATCGCTGTTATCCGCTGATAATATACTGAGCTGTATCCATAAAGGGTCAGGACTTGATTGGCTCTCTTTTAAGGGAAAGCCTTGCGCAATAAGAAAGGGAATTAGTTCATCACTATAGTTGTCAGTGCCACTGCTAACTATAAGCGCGTTCGTTATTATCGACATTCCTCTTCTATTAAAGTGTACTAAATCATATTGGTATTCCATCAACAACTTTTTTTGTTGTTCAAAAGGTAACAGACGAAGTAACATGTAAAGATCACTATTGGTTGGAGTGATTTTAAGGCTTATTAAGTCTTTAATTTGTCCAACTTCAAACGCCTTATTGATGTAAAGATGCGAAAACAATGTCGCTTGTTCATTTGCATCAAGCTGTTTTATAGTTTGCTCTAATTTTTCACTATATTTTTGTAACCCTTCAAAGTCACCTAAATTTTTAAGAGGGATACCATCGACATTAAGTTTTCTTTTTATTGATAGCACGACATTAAGGAATGTTCTGTCATTACAATGTAATGAATGAACGCCTTGCCAAGCAGGTGTTAAGGTTTTTTTAGCGTCAATTGCTGTCATTTTAATTGTGATTATTTTCTTTACTTGATCTTTACCACAAAACTTTTCAGCTGCGATCTGTTTAACTAGTAAAGGGGACTCTTTATTGGTTTTATTAATTAATTTCAGGATGTTAGGGGATGTTTCAAAACTATCATTTCTAAGTTGCTCAAATTTCCATAACGATTTGTCTATAGCCAAAGCCACTAATTTTTGTTTCAGACGTCTTTCTATACGGTTGCCATTCTCGCTAGCAATAAAAACAGGCGATAAATCAAAAAGAGCACGAGTGATTTTATTTATTTCTGGTTGTTTAAACGATGATAAATGTAAAAATGTGCCAAAGTTATTTAGGGGATGTTGAAAAAATATAGGATTGGTATTGTATGTTTTTAGTTCATTGATTGCATTGATTACATCTTCAATATTTCCATTGAGTAACGCTTGTTTTAACGCCACATTCCAATGGTATATTGCTAAATCTGGATATTGATTAAATTGTTGGTCAATATCTAATTCCTTGCCATAAATAGTACTTAATTTGTAAGAAGAGATATTCGGTATAACGTTTGATGATATTGAAAACTCATCTGTGTAGCTGATAGAGCTTATTTCTTGTATTAATTGACTATGCTTTTCATGGTGTTGTGAGAGTCCGTTAACGTCTTCTATCCATTTCATCGCAATAGAATAATTAAACATCGCAGCTAACGTTTCTGCTATTTTATATTTATCATGGCCTGCAAAATACCATTGAATTGCCTTTGTGCTGATGAAGGCTGCTTTGCTGTTTTTGTCTCTTTTATTGGCTTGTTTAAGTGCAGGGCATTCAAGGGTTTGAAGCTCACTATTTGTTAACGATTTTTGATTTTTATCAGCAATTAAAGGCTTTTTGGGTGCATATTGATTTATATCGTTATGGCTAGCCGATGAAACATCAACAGAAGCTGTAATGTTGGAATTACACAAATACACTGTACAACCTAGAAAAATGGCGACTGTAATGAGTAAATACTTTTTTCTAGACACTTAAGTAACCTATCCTTTAAATATAAAAATACACGATAAATCAATATCTTGATGTAATTATAAATTTAAATACACTTAATACTCTTTTTAAAGTTGAGAGGTTAATATGTATTATTAAATATGTTGTCTGATTTTAGCTTTTACATTAGTTTGCAGGGTTATGCTGAGCTATAAACTTGTCCATGGCCTGTAGCATTTTCAATCTACTTTTTGCTTTTAGTAAATGATGACCTTCATCTTCAATTTCAATGTAAGTGATATTTTTATCTGCATTATCTAAGGCATCATACATGCGGGAGGATTGTCTTGGGTTGACTACTTTGTCATCTAGACTGGCAATGAGTAATACTGGAATAGTGACTTTATCAACGAAATTAATCGGGGAAATGCTTTCTAAATAATCATTAGATAATTTGTTTTTCTTTAAAACATCATCCCAGTAAGAAATAACCCAATGGTCTTTACCATAACTTTCTCTGTCATTCTTCATCATAAAATCAATGTCACTCACACCATTAATAGCGATAGCACATTGATATAATTTAGGTGAAAAGGCTGCTCCAGCTAAAGCGGCGTAACCACCATAACTTGACCCTACTATGCAAACCCTGGCAGGATCTATCTCTCCCATGACACTTAACTTATTGATGGCATCAGTAAGATCGTCTTGCATCTTCTTACCCCACTCACCACGGCCTTTTAATGTATGCTCAATGCCAAAGCCTTCAGAGCCTCGAAATTGTGGTTGGATGACTAAAAAACCTCGGCTAGCAAAATACTGGCTAAGCCAGTCGAAGCGGTTTTCATCATAAGACTCAGGACCACCATGAGGGAGCATAATGGCAGGCAATTTTTCTTTGCTATTAATCGCACTATTAGGAATGGTGAGTAAAGTAGGGATGGTTAAACCATCACGTGCTTTAAATGAAAATTCAACGACATTATTAACAGCCTCCCAAGCAATATGGGAACGAGCAGCCGCAACATGCCCAAGTTGGCCATTTTCTAGGAAAAGGTAATCACCCGTTAGACCATCCCCTTCTACGTAAAAAATAACTTTTTTCCAATTATCCGTATAGTCAGCAATTCGAATATAGCTGTTAGGTAATTCTTGTTTAACAACGGCGAGTTTTTTCTTTAAATTATCATCAAAAAAAGCATAACTTGGTTTGAAACCAGCATACTGAATGCCATAGACAACTTTATTAATATCACTTAAGGTTGACTCTATATCAAAGCCTTCTTTAATAAACAAAGGATCAGATAATTGGCCATCTGTTAATGAGAGTAAGTAATAAGCGCTGCCTGTTGCTGTATTATTGTTAATCATAACCAGTGACTTGCCATCTGCAGTCACGCCGGTAAATGCTTTTGTTCTATAAGCCGTGGTTTCTTTGTAAACAGTACGCCATATATTGTCTTCTAATACTTCTATGGTATGTAAGTCTTCTTCGTTGTTATAACGTTCGCGGGCAAGTACTTTGTCACTATTCGGTTTGATAAAATAATTGATGGTATCTGCGGTGCCTTTGAAATGTCTTCTAGGCTTTTTCCCTGGCTTTTTTAAATTAATCGCCATTAAATTATATTTGAGTACAGAGCCGCGTTTACCTACATAGGCGGGCATATAAATCCACTCGCCATCAGGAGATATGCCGACAACTTCCCCTAAAGAAGTTTGCCCTGTGGCTACTCCATGCCCTGGACGTAATAACGTTTTTAATTTTTTATTGGCGATAGTATAAACAAAAGCTGTATTGACATTATGTTTACCATCGTAACCTGCAATTCTTTGATGCCTTGAGGCGACAAAAAGTAATTGTTCGTTATTAATAAAATATGCTTCTTCAGGTTGAATGTCAGCAATGTTAAGTGCGCTGATCATCTTCCCTTTAACAATATCGACAATAACAAACAAATCTTGTTTTTTATCTGTCATACGATAGGCAACCATATTGCCATTGGGGGAAACGGTTAACATGCTTTTACTTTGTAAAGCACTATAGGCGTTTAAGGGCAGGGGAGTATTGGTGCTGCTTGATTTTGCGTTTGCATTGCTGCATGCAAAAAAAATAAAAAGTAGAGTGAACTTCAATAGGCTTGACATGTAACATCCTTGTTAGGTAAATAACACGTACTGTGCTATTTATAGCTCGAAATTAATACAAAATATTCTATTAGTCAATATGTTAACTTGTTTTTCTTGTTATGGTCTTAATAAAAAACCACTAACAATTACTTGTTATGGTCTTAATAAAAAACCACTAACAATTACTTGTTAGTGGTTTTTATCGAAGTCATTGCTAACTTCCTTTTTTCATGAAACTTACCGCAATTTCATACGGCTATTTTTATGTAAATAACTAGAGCTGCGGCCCTGCAGCAACTAATGATTTACCGTTGTCTGTATCAGTAAACTTGTCAAAGTTGTTAACAAAGCGTTTAGCTAAGTCAACCGCTTTGTTATGCCACTCACTTGCATCTTGGTAAGTGTTTCTTGGGTCAAGAATATCCCCTTCAACCCCTGCAACATTGTTTGGCACTGCTAAGTTGAACATAGGAATAACCGTCGTCTCAGCTTCATCAATTGAACCATCTAAAATAGCATCAATAATTGCACGTGTTGCTTTAATAGATATACGCTTACCAGTGCCATTCCAACCGGTATTAACTAAATAAGCTTCTGCACCGGCAGCTTCCATACGTTTATGTAATACTTCTGCATATTGTGTTGGGTGTAAGCTTAAGAAAGCCGCACCAAAACAACTAGAGAAAGTCGGGGTAGGTTCAGTAATACCACGTTCAGTACCCGCAAGTTTAGCGGTAAACCCTGATAAGAAATAATATTCAGTTTGTTCAGGCGTTAACTTAGCGACCGGTGGTAAAACACCAAAAGCATCAGCGGTTAAGAAAATCACTTTCTTAGCGTGACCAGCACGTGAAACAGGTTTTACTATGTTATCAATGTGATGAATAGGGTATGAAACACGGGTGTTTTCAGTTTTTGAGTTATCGTCAAAATCAATTTTACCATCAGCATCAACCGTAACGTTTTCTAATAAAGCGTCACGACGAATAGCATTGTAGATATCAGGTTCGTTTTCTTTGCTAAGGTTAATTGTTTTAGCATAACAACCACCTTCAAAGTTAAAGATACCGTTATCATCCCAACCGTGTTCATCGTCACCGATTAGTTGACGTTTAGGATCGGTAGAAAGTGTGGTTTTACCTGTACCAGATAAACCAAAGAAAATGGCAGTGTCACCGTCTTTACCAACGTTGGCACTACAATGCATTGAAGCGATACCTTGCAGCGGAAGGTAGTAGTTCATCATGGAGAACATACCTTTTTTCATTTCGCCGCCGTACCAAGTACCACCGATCAATTGCACTTTTTCAGTTAAATTAAAGGCAACAAAGTTTTCAGAATTTAGACCTTGTTCTTGCCATTTATCGTTAACCGTCTTAGCACCGTTCATTACGATGAAATCAGGTTCGTAAGTTTTTAATTCTTCGTCACTTGGGCGAATGAACATATTCTTAACAAAATGCGCTTGCCAAGCAACTTGCGTAATGAAACGTACTTTCAAGCGTGTTGATTCATCTGCACCACAATAAGTATCAACAACGAATAATCGTTGGCCTGAAAGTTGTGTGGTAACCAAACCTTTTAAATGATCCCAAGTTTCAGGCGTCATCGCTTTATTATCGTTTTTACCTTGATCTGACCACCACACGGTATCGCGTGTTACATCATCACGAACAATATATTTGTCTTTAGGAGAGCGGCCGGTAAATATGCCTGTGTCTACATTGACGGCACCGAGCTCTGTCACTACGCCCTTATCAAATCCTTCAAGATCAGCTTTAGTTTCTTCACTAAAGAGTAACTCATACGATGGGTTGTAAATAATTTCAGATACATCGTTAATGCCGTATTGTGACAAATCAATTGAGTTTTTTGGGGCGGTCATAGCAAATTCACTCCTAAGTATGACGGTTTTCAAATTAAGTAGGTGGTTTATGAGTCGTGACATGAAAGTTTTCATGGCGTCTTCATGGCGTATTCTAAGACAATAACTAACAAAACGAAAGTAAAAAATAATCTAAGATGAAAGTTTTCAATATAACTGTCGTGAATGGGGGAAGGGAATGTTGTTTTCTTAACAAAGAAAAAGAAGAATTAGCGCTGTAAAGGCTTTGCTAGCAGTTTTTTTATGCCTTTAGTTGAAATTAAGTCAAAAAAAGGCATAAAAAATAGTTTGTAAAATAATAAATAAAACTAAATATTTATTACCTAACTTTCGAAATGAAACTTTGTAGGCTTAATTCATCAAAGTCATAAGTTGTGATGCAATAATCACAGGTCATCGATATTTTACCTTTCTCGGCAATAATGGCTTTAATTTCACTTGGTTCAATTTGTGCTATCGCAGATAAACATTTATCTGCAGAACAACCACATAAGTAACTTACTTGTTGTGGTTCAAAAAGTTTAACCTGTTCTTCGTGGTATAAGCGATATAATAAAGCTTCTGCTTCGAGGCTAAAAATTTCCTCGGCTTTAATGGTATTTGTTAACTGACATAAATGCTGAAAATCATTTTCTTGTTTTTCTTTATTACTGCTACTGCCGTCTCCATCAGGTAATAACTGCACTAAAGCACCAGCGACTTGCTGTTGCTGACCATCATGAAATAACCATACCTTGGTCGGGATCTGCTCAGACACTTCAAAGTAATGTGCTAAACAGTCAGCTAAAGTCTCGCCATCTAAAGCAACAACCCCTTGATATGCTTCACCTTGCTTTGGTCTAATGGTTATAATCATAGTGCCTTTACCCATTAAACCTTTAAGTGTAGTGGCTTCATTGGCTGCCGGAATATCAGTAACTTTAGCTATACCACGCATTTGTTGATTATTATCACCATTAACTGACATATAACCGACAGGACCATTTCCTTGCAGTTGTACTGTAATATCACCTTCAAATTTTAAAGTGGCGGTGAGTAAACAAGTAGCGCTGAGCAGTTCTCCTAATAGTTTTTCTACAGCTTTAGGGTAATTATGATTTTTAATGATGCTTTGGTAACTTGTAGACAACTGTACTAATTCACCACGTGCATGGGCAGCATCGAATAAGTAGCGGTTTAAAACATTAAATTGGCTCATGGTCGGTAGATCCTTATCTAATTTTTGTATAAAAAGAGCTAAACCAGCTAAAGTTTGTTCGTTTATTTGGTTTAGGTATATGGTTCAGGTATATGGTTTTTAAATGCGTTCTTTAAATTCACGCAATTTACGGCGTTGTTTTTTATCAGGCTTAGTATCACTTGCTGGGCTTAGCAAAATACCTTGTTTACGTGCAAGTGCATTTCGCTCTCTACTTTCGATACTTGTTTTACTTTCTTGATAAAGTGTTTGTGCAAATGTCGCATCTTTACGTTTATCCGCGAGTGCCGTTACCGTCACTTCTTTTTCTTCAAAACCTTGACGGATTTTGATTATATCGCCAATACTAACGGCTTTACCTGATTTGGTACGTTGACCGTTATAAAATACTTTGCCACCATCAATCATTTGTTTGGCAATTGCCCGGGTACGATAAAATCGTGCAGCCCAAAGCCACTTATCAATTCTGACTGGCTCTAATCGTGTTGTTGAACTGTTTTCGTTTGTTACAGTCATAGTCTCAGCTTAAAAGGTTAATAGTCATTGAATGAGAAATCGTATTATAAATTTTAATATAAAAAGTAAGTGAGCAGTCTATTTATAGCTCTAATAAATTTGTGCGCAAATTAACATAAGTGTCATTAATTCTCTATAGACTTACAACTCTTTTGTAAGTATTAGTGAAAAAGTAGTAGCTTTGCTTGTTGCTTTACAGTGGGTCACGTATTATCCATGGTTAAAGAGAAAGAATTAAATTAACATTTAGATAACATTCATAAATAAAAGCATTAATAAATAAAAATATTAATAAAACTACCCTTTAGAATATTAAATATGTCATTGGTCACAAAATTAACTGCTTCACCTATACTGCCTTCTTTGCTTACTTTGTTAAGTAATAAAGTCGTTCAGCGACAGATAGCTCAACTCATTATCGTTTTTATGGTGATTTATGTTGCTTTTATTAGCGCTAAAATTACTTGGTTTGTTGTATCTGATAATAGCCATGCAACCTTATCAGTTACTCAAGCTTATATTGCAGATAACACAGGGAAAAAGCAGAATAATTTCGATATTACTACATTACAAGCACTGAACTTATTCGGGATTTATAGCGAGAAAGAAAGAGAAGAGCAGTTGGTTGCTGTGCAAGACGCGCCACAAACACGTTTGCAACTAACGCTTTCGGGCTTAGTTGCTACTGACAATGTTAAAACCGCTGCAGCAATAATTGAGCATAAAGGCAAACAAGAAACATACGGTATTGGCGATGTTATTTTGGGTACTCGTGCTAGTTTAGATCAAGTATTGATGGATCGCGTTATTATCAAACAATCAGGCCGTTTAGAAACATTAATGCTTGATGGTTTTGATTTTAAACAACCCGCGATGAGTATTAATAGCAAAAAAAATACCAAGAAAAAATCTGTACGAAAGTTGACTGAAGCGAATGTTATAGATCATCGAGATAATCAACAGTTAAGCGATACCGCAAAAAACTTACGTGCAGACTTAGCTAAAGATCCAGGTAAAATAACAGATTATTTACGTATTATGCCTAAGCGTAAAGCAGGTAAAATTGTCGGTTATAGCTTACGCCCGGGTAAAAGCCCTGAGTTTTTTAAGCTTTCAGGTTTAAAAGCAGGTGATGTTGCTGTGCAAATGAATGGTTACGATTTAGTGATCCCAAGTGAAGCCATGCAAGCATTAGCCGCCATGAAAAAAGCACGCGATATTTCGCTATTAATAGAACGTGATGGCAGTTTAACGGAAGTGCTATTTAGCATTGAGTAATGCATTTTAGAGTAACGTACTTTTAGAGTAATATACTGCTAAAGTAATACGCCTTTTATTCGCATAAAATAAATTTAAGAACAACAAGAATTGAACTGAGAAATGAATAATGATTAGAAATTTTTTACTGATATTAACAACAGCCATTGCATTTAGTAGTGTTTGTTTTGTTGGTCAAGCTAGCGCGGCGCAATACTCTCCTAATTTCAAAGGTACTGAAATTACCGAGTTTGTTAATATTGTCGGTAAAAATTTGAAGAAAACTATGATTGTAGACCCTAACGTGCGTGGCAAAGTGAATGTGCGTAGTTATGATTTACTGACGGAAAAGCAATATTATCAATTTTTCTTAAATGTGCTTGAAGTTTATGGTTATGCTGCGGTCGCAATGGATAATAATATTATTAAAATTATCCGTAATAAAGATGCTAAAACAGCTTCAATTCCCGTTATTGGCAACGACAGTAACGTTTTTGGCGATGAAATGGTTACTCGCGTCGTTGAAGTTAAAAATGTTACTGTGCGTGAACTTGTGCCCTTGTTACGTCAATTATCAGACCAAGCCGGTGGTGGTAATGTTGTAAATTACGACCCTGCTAACGTTATTATGATTACTGGTACAGCAGCGACAGTAAATCGTTTAGTACAAATTATTGAACGTGTCGATAGAGCTGGCGACCAAGCGGTAGAAATCATCAAACTAAAATATGCGTCGGCCAGTGAAATGGTACGTATTATTGAAACAATGAATAAACCCTCTGGCGGCAAAGCAGGTCAACCAACCTTTTTAATTCCTAAAATTGTTGCTGATGATAGATCAAACAGTGTCATTGTTAGTGGCGAAGTTAAAGCGCGTGAACGTGTTACTCGTTTGGTTAAACGTTTAGATAGCGAACTTGAAAGTAATGGTAATACGCGTGTTTATTACCTTAAGTACTCTAAGGCCGAAGACTTAGTTAAAGTGCTTAAAGGTGTGAGCGAATCTATCGCCTCAGAGAAGAAAGCGACTAAAACAAAAACTCGTAGCAGCAGTCGTGATGTCAGTATTGAAGCACATGAATCAACCAATGCTTTAGTTATTACAGCACAACCCGATATGTTACGTTCGCTTGAAGCGGTTATTCGTCAATTGGATGTACGTCGTGCGCAAGTCTTGATTGAAGCGATTATTGTTGAAGTATATGAAACGGATGGTGTGAGCTTAGGCGTACAGTGGGGCAATGAGAACTTTGGTTTTACTCAATTTACAAATGGTCCAGCCTCTATTTCATCTATTGCGGGAGGTGTAATTGCTGCCGAAGGGGAAAAAGGAAATACGGTAACGACTATTGATTCAAATGGTAATCCTGTGACAACTAAAAATCCTGATACAAAAGGTGATTTTACGCTATTAGGCACAGTTTTAGGTTCAGCTAGTGGTATTGTGACTGGGGTAGTTTCAGGTGACTGGGCGGCTATTATTCAAGCGGTAAGTGCCGATACTAATTCAAATGTTTTAGCCACTCCAAGTATTACCACGCTTGATAATGAAGAAGCGTATTTTATCGTCGGCCAAGAAGTGCCTATTTTGACTGGGTCAACCAGTAGTAGTAATAATAGTAATCCTTTTCAAACGGTTGAACGTCAAGAAGTCGGCATTAAATTACGAGTTACCCCTCAAGTCAATGAGGGGACTGCCGTTCAACTTACTATTGAACAAGAAACTTCTTCTGTTAGCGGCAATACCGGGGTTGATATCTCAATTAATAAGAGAGAAATAAAGACCACTGTCATGGCTGAAACCGGTGCTACGATAGTTTTGGGTGGTTTAATAGACGAAGATGTGCAAGAAAGTGTGCAGAAAGTCCCTATTTTAGGAGATATACCTATTATCGGTCATTTGTTTAAATCAACCAGCAACAGTACGCGCAAACGAAATTTAATGGTGTTTTTACGCGCCACTATTATACGTGATGCCGGTATAATGAATGAAATAAGTGAGAGAAAATATAACTTTATGCGTGCCGATCAAATTCGTAAACACGAAGAAGGTTTGTCGTTAATGAGCAATGAAAATATGCCTATTTTACCGCAATGGCAAGATGAGTTGACTTTACCGCCATCATTTAACGAATACCAAGGTGATATGGAAAAGAAAAAACTTGAGCAAGAAAAACAGCAGCAAGAAATAATAGACAAACTGTCAAATGCGGAAGACAAAAGCTAATGTCAGATCAATCTGTAGAGCAAAGTTCGATAAACCAAGAAACAGCAGAGCCATTAGCACCAATACTGAGTTCGTGGGTTTTACCTTTTGCTTTTGCTAAGCGCCATAACGTCCTGGTCACGACTGATGAAGCAAGCGGTGCTTATATATTACATTGTTTATTCGATGTTGATTTTGATATTGTTTTAGAAGTACGCCGAGTATTAAAAGCACCCTTTAGTTTTGATTTTCAAGAGGCAACTGCTTTTGAGTTGTTGTTAACGAAAACTTATCAAAGAGATTCATCAGAAGCACAGCAAATGATGGAAAATATTGGTAATGAAGTCGATTTATATTCATTAGCTGATGAGATAACCGAAAGTGAAGATTTATTAGAAAATGAAGATGATGCGCCAATCATTAAACTGATCAACGCCATGCTTAGCGAAGCGATCAAAGAAGGCGCTTCAGATATTCATATTGAAACGTTTGAGAATACCCTACAAATTCGTTTTCGTGTTGATGGTGTACTTCGTGAAGTATTAAAACCTAATCGCAAACTAGCATCATTATTGGTTTCGCGTATTAAGGTAATGGCGAAACTCGACATTGCTGAAAAGCGTATTCCTCAAGATGGTCGTATTTCGCTGCGTATTGGTGGTCGAGCCGTTGATGTGCGTGTCTCAACTATGCCAACAGGGCATGGCGAACGTGTGGTACTACGTTTGTTAGATAAAAATGCTGCTCGCTTAGATTTGAAAGATCTAGGCATGACAGATCATAACCGTGTCGACTTCTCTCATATGATTGAAAAGCCGCATGGCATTATATTAGTAACAGGACCTACAGGCTCAGGTAAAAGTACTACCTTGTATGCCGGACTTTCTCAGATTGATGCTAAAGAACGTAATATTTTAACGGTAGAAGACCCTATTGAGTATGCCATAGAGGGCATAGGTCAAACTCAAGTAAATACTAAGGTTGATATGACCTTTGCTCGTGGTTTGAGGGCAATTTTACGGCAAGATCCTGATGTGGTGATGATCGGTGAAATTCGTGATTTAGAAACCGCACAAATTGCAGTACAAGCGAGTCTTACGGGGCATTTAGTTTTATCCACCCTACATACCAATACTGCCTCAGGTGCTATTACTCGTATGGAAGATATGGGCGTTGAGCCATTTCTTTTATCATCTAGTTTATTAGGTATATTAGCACAACGTTTAGTACGAACCTTATGTCCGCATTGCCGTGAAAGTCATTTACCCGATGAAGAAGAGCGTAATTTACTGGCGTTAGCCGATGATAACCAGACGGTAATTTATCGCGCTGTTGGTTGTGTTAAGTGCAGTTTTAAAGGGTATCGTGGTCGAATGGGTATACATGAATTATTACCCGTTGATGAACAAGTACGTGAGTTTATTCATAATGGTCACGGTGAGCAATCGATTGAAAAGTATATTCGTCAACACCATGCCAGTATTCGACGCGATGGTTTTGATAAAGTGATGTTAGGGCAAACCACTTTAGAAGAAGTGATGCGCGTTACTCGTGAAGATTAAGCAATTGACAGTCACGGTGAACTCACAATGACGGAACTAACAGTAAGTTATTATGGCAGCATTTGAATATCAAGCGGTAGATAACCGTGGCAGAACCAAAAAAGGCGTCATTGAAGGCGATACTCCACGGCAAGTTCGTGGTTTATTGCGTGACCAAGGCCTTATGCCAACTGAAGTTACGCCAACTTTAGGTAAGTCAAAATCAACGCAAAAAGCTGGAGCTGCAGGTGCTTTTAGAGGCAGTGCAGGTGGTAAAGTTTCGGCGGCCGAGTTAGCGTTAATTACTCGACAATTGGCAACCTTAGTTGAATCAGGTTTACCCTTAGAAGAATCACTAATGGCGGTTGGTGAGCAATGTGAAAAAAACCGCATTAAAAGCATGATAATGGGCGTGCGTACTAAAGTTACGGAAGGTTATGGCCTTGCTGAAAGCATGTCGGAATACCCTAAAGTCTTTAACAACTTATATCGCGCCATGGTGGCTGCGGGTGAAAAATCAGGCCATTTAGATAAGGTACTTAACCGTTTAGCCGATTACACTGAGCAACGACAGCAAATGCGGTCACAACTCATTCAAGCCTTAGTTTACCCTATTATTATGACAGTAGTTGCTGTCGGTGTTATCGCGATTTTGTTAACGGCAGTGGTACCAAAAATAGTCGGTCAATTTGAACACATGGGTGAAAATTTACCCGGTACAACACAGTTTTTAATTGCCAGTAGTGATTTTCTTAATAATTATGGTTTAGCATTGGTAATGCTTGTTGCTCTAGTGATGTTAACTTTCTCCCAATTACTGAAGAAGCCGGCTTTTAAGTTAGCTTATCACCAGTATTTATTAGCTATTCCGGGTGTTGGTAAAGTAGTTAAAGGCATCAATACCGCGCGTTTTGCTCGCACGCTAAGTATTTTAAATGCCAGTGCGGTGCCTCTGTTGGAGAGTATGAAAATATCGGGAGAGGTACTTGATAACTTGTTCATAAAACAAGAGGTAAAGTCCGCTAGCGATAAAGTACGTGAAGGCACTAGTTTACGTTTGTCATTAGAACAAACTAAATTGTTTCCACCAATGATGTTGCATATGATCGCCAGTGGCGAAAAAAGTGGCCAGCTTGAGCACATGCTTGGCCGTGCAGCAGATAATCAAGATCGAGAATTTGAAGCCTTGATCAACATTTCACTTAAAGCATTTGAACCGGCTTTAATGGTGGCAATGGCGGGCGTAGTACTCTTTATCGTTATGGCGATATTACAACCAATATTACAGCTAAATACCTTAGTAGGTACTTAGCTAATTGAACATTTATTTAAGCGATTTAAATAGGTTTTTTAAAAATTTTTAAAGCCTTTTTTAAAGTCATCATAGGAAAAATAGAATGAACAGAAGTAAAAACCAAGGTTTTACCTTATTAGAAGTCATGGTTGTTATCGTTATCTTAGGTATTTTAGCCTCTATGGTTGTGCCTAATTTAATGGGTAGCCAAGAGCGCGCTAATATGCAAAAAGCTGTTTCTGATGTTACGGCATTAGAAACCTCTTTAAGTTTATACAAAATGGATAATTATGATTATCCAAGTACAGAGCAAGGTCTAGAAGCTTTAGTTGAGCAAACCGATATTGAGCCGGAGCCACGTCGTTTTCCTGAAGGTGGTTATATTAAACGTTTACCTAAAGATCCTTGGGGTAATGACTACCTTTTATTGAATCCAGGTGAGCAAGGTAAAATGGATATATTTTCAACAGGACCAGACGGTGAACCTGGTACAGAAGATGATATAGGCAACTGGAACCTCGGCGATTTCCAATAATTTCGCCTAAAAAACGCTTACTCATCGTTGCCCAAATACTCGTTTAGTAAACTAAACGTCATATTTAGCGCCTTGATTAAGTGCTTTTTAGTCTGAAATACAATTTGACTGCATTATGATGAAATACACTTTAAGACAAAATAAATATCATTTAAAATCAAAAGGCTTCACCTTAATTGAGGTGATGGTCGTTGTGGCTTTGATTGGTATTATTGTCACGCTGGTGCAGTTTAATTTTTCAGGAAATCGTCCAGATGATATTTTAAAGCAAGAGAGTCAACGTTTTGCCGCCATATTTGAAGTAGCCAGTGATTATGGCATGCTTAATAATATTGAACTGGGTTTGGTTATTAAAAAAGACAGTTATCAATTTTTAGGATTTGATGGTGTTAAATGGGCTGAAATACCTGAGCAAGACTGGTTAAGTATTGTTGAAATGCCACAAGGCCTTGAATTGGACTTATCTCTTGATGACTTACCCATTGAAGAACCTCTGCTTTTTGATGCCAATACTTTTAAAGAAAAAAATGAAGATGACTTTACCTTGTTGTCTGATGAGGAAAAAGAAAAACAAATTATTCCACAGGTTTATATCCTTTCGGGTGGCGATATTAGCCCATTTAGTATTACTTTCTACTTCAATGAAGAAGCTATTGCATTGTCTAGTGATGAAATAGAAGATCTTGCTTACCGAGTTACCGGTATTTATAGCACACCGTTAACCATTGAAGGGCCTCTGCTTGATGATTAGGCTAACGATAGCTCGAAGTAAAACAAGGGTAGCACGAGGTTTTACTCTGCTTGAAGTGATGCTCGCGATGGCCGTTTTTGCAGTAGCAGGTGTTAGTTTGTTAGGTGTTAGTGATAATAACTACCGTCACATTAGTCATTTAGAAGAAAAAATGTTCGCTAATTGGGTTGCTTCCAACCAATTGGTTAATGTCAGTTTGAGTCAAACATGGCCGCTTAAAAATAACCGTAAAGGTGAAGAGGAAATGGCGGGACGTACCTGGTATTGGCAGCAAAAAGTGATAAAAACTGATAATAAAGAAATGCAAGCCGTAGTAATGGAAGTTAGGTTAGATGAAAAGGCTGAGTTAGCTATTACCAGCATAATGACCTATATCGCTCAGGATAAACCCTAATGGGTTTACTCAACCAACCGTTTAGGCCACAAGGTTTTACTTTACTTGAAGTCTTGATAGCCATTGCTATTTTTTCTGTAGTGAGTCTAGCGGGTTTTACTATTTTTGATACGGTATTACGTGGTGATGCAAGTTCGAAAATTCGTACAGAGCGACAAAATGATTTGCAACGTGCTTTTTTATTGATGGAACGTGACTTTACTCAAATAACTAAACGAACAATGCGGATTAATGGCGAAGCGCCAAAAGAGAATTTTTTACAAACTGCGGATGACAATTTTTTAAGTAATGATCAAGCCATAGCCTTGGTACGTTCAGGTTGGACAAATCCCGGTTTACTCTTACCTCGTAGTGAAATGCAAAGTGTCGCATATCGACTTAATGATAATACCCTAGAGCGTATGCACTTTAATTTTGTTGATGCTGTCGTTGGCCAAGAACCTAAAGTCAGAGCATTATTGAACGATGTTGAAAATCTTGATTTTGAGTTTTATGACGGTAAAAAGTGGCAAAAGAAATGGACAGGTAATACGCTACCCTTAGCAATAGCTATTGAAGTCGATACCTTAGATTTTGGCTTGATTCGCCGACAGTTTTTAGTGGCAGGTGATGCAAGAGTTGACGATGCTAAAAGCAATTAATAAAAAAAATAGCCAGCAAGGTGTCGCTTTGATAACCGTGATGCTTATTGTTGCGTTAGCGGCCATTATTGCTGCACAAATGACCACTCGTTTGCAAATGCAAATGCAGCGTAGTGTTAATAGCAGTTTTAATCAACAAGCTTATTGGTATGCCATGGGCGCGGAAGAGTTTAGTAAACGTATTTTAATCCATGATTTTAAAGAGGATGCCAAGGTAACTCATTTAGGTCAGGTGTGGGCACAGGAAGAAAATACCTATCCGGTCGATTTTGGTGAAATTAGTGGCAAAATTAACGACTTACAAGCCTGCTTGAATTTAAATGCTATGCGTGTTGATAGCACTCGTTCAGGCAGTGCAAGTGGTTCCGGAGCTAGTAGCCCGTCATCAAATCAACAGCCAGCACGTGTTGTTTTTGAAAAATTATTAACGGCATTATCTATTGATGGTATTGGGGACTTTGAAGCGGAAGCAATGGCCGATGCACTAACGGATTGGCTAGATAGCGATGGATTTATCACGGGCACTTCAGGTGCAGAAGATGATGATTATGCCAGTCGAGAGTTTGCCTATTTTGCGGCTAATCATTATTTGGCTAATGTCAGTGAATTAAGATTGATAGAGCACTTTACACCCGAGGTCATCCTGGCGATAAAACCTTATGTTTGTGTTTTACCGCAGAACAGCCTGCATGAAATAAACATCAATACCATTAATAGTGAGCAGGTGGAATTGTTGCAAGCTTTATTAGGATCGACCCTTGACGAAGCCCAACAAATATTGGCTGCTCGTGAAGAGGAGGGTTTTGAAACAAAAGAAGCGTTCTATAACTCTTCTGAAGTCGTTGCATTATCCTTAAAGGATTGGCAAAAAGATCAGTTTGTTATTGATAGTAAATATTTCAGCTTAAAAATAAGTACCCGTTTTAATAATAGCTATTTCTTTCTGAACTCAGTTATGGAAGTAGCAGATAATCAACAAATTAATATAATTAGTCGTACGATAGGACGAAACTAGTGGCAGAAACTTTATATATTCGCCTCGGTAGTCAGGCACATCATACTATTCATTGGTTAATTGCATCAGGCAGCAATAATAGTGAAACATTCGAGATTATTGCTAGTGGTGAGTTAGCTAATGCAGAGCAACTGAGTCAACTGACTGAAAAAGCAGGGCAACGACGCGTTAACATCATAGTGCCGAGCAGTGATGTCTTATTAAAACGCTTGTCTGTGCCAGCAAAGTCAAATAGAGCGATGCGTTTGGCTGTGCCTTACATGCTTGAAGATGATTTAGCACAAGATGTTGATCAGTTGTTTTTTGCCTATGCTGACTTAAAGAAAGATAGTGACGAAAATAATTGTTTTACTGCCATTGTTGAGCATAAACAAATGCAGCAGTGGCTTGCATGGTTAGACGCAGCAAATATTCAAAGCCAAGTTTTTGTACCTGAAGTCTTAACATTGCCTAAAGCAATACCAGACACAGTGAATGAGTGGAGTGCTATTGCTTTAGGTGAAGGAAATAAAGAGCAGGTTATTGTTCGTCAAGGACTATGGCAAGGTTTTACGCTTGATTTAGTGACTTGGCAGTTACAATGCCAAGCTTTTTCTCGACAAAAAAGTGCAGTAGGCAGCGAGGAAGCCGAAGAAGAGCAGCAAGAAGGTGTTCGAATTAATAGTTATTCACCTTTAGCTTACAGCGAACAACTTAACATTAATGCCATGCCAGAAGAGTTACCTTTGGCATTGATGGCAAAGAATTATCAAAGCAGCGATAACTTTAACTTATTACAAAGCGAATATAAGGTTAAGGAAAATCATGGCACAAGTCTAAAACAGTGGTATTGGGTTGCTGCTGTCGCAGTATTTGCTTTGCTGCTGAATTTTACTTTTAAAGCGGTGCAGTTGTGGCAAGTTAATGCTAAAAATGAGCAAGTCGAAGCGCAAATTATTAGTGAATATAAGAAAGCTTTTCCACAAACAAAACGTGTTCGCATTGCTACGATAAAGTCACAATTGAATCAAAAACTGGCTCAATTAGGAGGTGCAGGTAATAGTGAAGGCTTTTTGGCAATGTTAGCCAAAGTCACACCTGCTTTTGCCAAAGTTTCGGCGTTAAAACCTGAGTCTTTAAAATTTGATAACAAACGTCAAGAATTACGCATACAAGCTATTGCGACTAACTATCAAACATTTGAACAGTTTAAAAGTGCGCTCGAAGAAGAGGGATTAAGTGTGAAACAAGGGGCACAGAATAATCAGGGGTCACAAGTGACGGGATCTTTTAGTATTCGACATAATAATAAAAGTAAAAAAGCCCCCAAAACGCGTGCTAAAAAATCTGAACGAGGAACATCATAATGAAAGTATGGTGGCAACAGCTAAATACGAGAGAGCAACGTCTGGTCAGTATTATGGCGATATTAGTGACGATTTTTATTCTTTATAGTGCAATATGGCAGCCTTTAAATGAAAGTTTGTCCAAGGCAAGCAAAAAACTTATTCGACAACAAGCACTATTAACTTGGGTAGCCGATAATACTGCCCAGTACAAGCATGCTAAACGTAATAGCCAAGTAAGTAATAACAGTGGTAGTTTGTCTGGCATTGTTAATAAAAGTGCCAATGCATATAAATTAACCATTACACGCATGCAGCCGCAAGGCGATAACTTACAAGTATGGATAGATAGTGTGCCATTTACCAAGTTACTTTTTTGGCTTGAACATTTAGCGAATAAAGAAGGTTTGCAAGTGCAAGGAATCGATTTAACCCATGCAGAGCGGACTGGTGAAGTCAAAGTGAGACGTTTGCAGTTAGCTAAATAACAGCTAATTATCTTTATGATGAATAAGTAACAGCAAACTCATCAACAAAAAACAAACAGAGAGTTTACATGAAGAAGTGGTTTACCTTAGGCGCAATTTTTTTTACGAGTTATATTGTTTTTATACTGGCAACATTGCCACTGCCTTGGTTAGTTAATAAAGTAACACTACCTAATACTATTATGTTAAATGGCGTGTCGGGTACCGTTTGGCAGGGTGAAATAGAGCAAGTTGTTTTTACTCATTCGGCTAATAGCAGTCAAATTCAACAAGTAAAAACAGCATTAAGTTTTTGGTCTTTATTTAGCCTCACGCCAAAAGTTGAGCTTGTTTTTGGTGATGCTTTGTTGGCAGGTCCTGAAGGGAAACTGACATTAGCCGTTTCTCAAAAGCAACTATCGTTAACGGATGTTGAGCTTTTCATACCTGCAAATGACATCGCTCAACAAGCTAACTTACCGTTACCTGTAACAGCGAAAGGGGAGATTGAGTTACACCTAACACAAGTAGACTTTTCCCTTACCGAAAAAAAATGTCAACAAGCTAATGGTGAGGTAAATTGGGCTCGTGCGGGTATTATTGCCATGGAGCAAAACATTAAGGTGGGTAAGCTTAAGGCTAAAATTTCTTGTGAAGAAGGTGATTTAGTGGTGAAAATAGCGCCTAAAAATGATTTGGGTTTATCCTTTAGTGCTTATCTCGCTATGAAGGGTAGTGCTCAAAATAAAAAGCTTAGAGTCTCAGGTCAAGGCTATTTAACACCAGGAACTAAGTTTCCAGTTCAATTAAAGTCGGCATTGCCATTTTTGGGTAACCCAGATAATAAAGGCCGTTATCGTTTGTTTTTTTAGCGAGCAGTGCCAATTTATAGGCTCTAATTTTATATCCCCTAAAGTTAAGTACTATAATCAAGTGTTAGCTAGGTACTAAAGCTAATCACTAAAGCTAATCACTAAAGCTACGTATTAGGCATGGGCAACTCAGGCCAGTCAGTGGCGGTTAATCTGTTCTGTTCGAACATGCCGCCAAGCCCTTGTATTCCTCCCGTATGTAATAAAACAATACGTTCATTCGGCTTAAAGTAACCTTGAGCTAATAAATCTAGAAATGCTAACAACATTTTCCCTGAATATACGGGTTCAAAAGGTAAGTGTGCTTGTTGAGAAAAGGCGATTATTCTAGCAATGTCATCCGCTGAAAACTTAGCGTACCCCCCTCGATGAAAGTCAGTTAATAATTGCCAGTTATCGTGCGTTTTTGCATTGGTAGGTAGCAGCTTTGTTATTTCTTGTTTTAAATATTCGGCTTGTTTTAAAACGGCGACACCTAAAATTTTATGTTGATTACCTTGCAAATGGTCACCAGAAATTATACCCGCTAGTGTACCGCCACTGCCAACAGGGCTGATCAGTGTATCAAATTCTGTTTGCTGAGCTAATTCACTCATTACTTCACTCACACCTTGAATTGCTAAGTGATTACTACCACCTTCCGGCACAATAAAGTGGTTTGGGTACTGACTTTGTAATTCAGCTAAAAAATCTTCATCAAAGCGACGGCGGTAGGTTTTTCTATCAACAAAGTGGCAAGTCATGCCCCAGTGTCTTGCCCAAGTTAAGGTATAATTATTCTGATATTGTTTCTCACCTCGGATAATCCCTATACAGGGAATATTTTGTTGGTAACAAGCAAATGCAAAAGCGTGTATATGATTAGAATAACTTCCACCAAAACTTAAAGCACCATGATACTTTTGTTGTATTAAGTGTTTGAGGTTGTATTTTAATTTACGCCACTTATTACCTGAAATAATGTGATGCAGCAGATCATCACGTTTTATTTTTACCTGAATATTGTGTTGTGAAAAAAGTGGGTGTTGAACTTGTTGTAATAAAGAAAATGGATTCTCGATTAAAGGGATGTTTTGCGGATTAACCATAAGACCTATTACTTAAAAGGGTGGAGATTACTTGACGTTAATAATTAATGTACTATTTTGTTACTAAAGGAAAAATTTAAAATTACTTGCACCTTGCGAGTAATAAAGGATAATGAAATGTGTATTTATTTTTTTATCCTTTATTCATACGAGCATAATAATACCGATAAATGTCACTATTAACAAAAATAAGTAAATTATTATCTAAAAAACAAAGCAATCGATTGATTGGCATTGCTTTGCAGCAACAGGGCATATCACTATGTTCTATTCCTGTGTCTAAAGATGACAAAGTAGACAGTGAATTGTTAGTTGATGACAGAGGTATACCTGCAGAATCCCCTGCTCAAAATGGCAACCCCGCGACTGTTATTTTTCAAAAAGTAAAAGTTGTTAGTGGTGAGTTTTCCAGCCAACTTGTGCAATTACAAGATGAATTTCAATTATCAGGACAAGCACACTTGGTGCTTAATGATCAGCAGACTCAAATAGTACAAGTCGACAAACCTAGTGTGCCTGAAACCGAAATATGTGCTGCATTGAAATGGCAAATTAAAGATTTAGTCACAATATCACCAGACAACATGGTACTTGACTATTTTGATGCGCCTGCGCTTGCCGGTAGTAAAGATAAAATTAATGTTGTTTGTGCGTCTTTAAGCGAGTTAAAATCCTTGGTAGCTACTATTAATCAAGGAGATGTCGAGTTAGTCAGCATTACCACACAAGAATTTGCATTCGCTAATTTACTCACGGTGCAAAAGGATGCTTGTTTGTTGGTCTGCCAGCAGCCAAATGAAGAAATAGTCTTATTAATTGTCAAAGAAGGTCAGTTGCTCTTTCACCGTCGATTGCGTGGCTTTGCTCATATCGGCAGTAAAAGTGAAGATGAATTATCGATGAGTGTTATTGATAACTTAAGTCTAGAGATTCAACGTTCTACCGATTATTATGAACGTCAATTGAAGCAAGCGCCTATTAGAGAGTTAAAAGTCCTATTACCTATCACGTTAGAAGGTTTTTTTGCGAGAAAATTAGCAGAAAACACCAATGTTTCTGTTGGTTTATTGGCGTTACCTAGTCCTTATCATCAACATCGAGAGTATGCTGCCGCCATTGGTGCTCTTTTAGGGCAAAAAAAAGCAAAGAATGCAGAAGGAGTAGCTAATGGCAATTAAAATTAGCATCAACTTATTGCAAAGCGAGCTTTTTCCTGAGAAAAAACTACTGTCATTACCTCGCATGGTCGGACTTTGGATCTTTGCATTGATTGTCATGACTACTTGGGCAGTCATTAGCGACTACCAATATAAAAAAATTGTCAAAAAACACCGACACTCTCAAACAGAAACTAAACGTCAGTCAGCCTTAGTTGCTGATTTAGAAAAACAGATTGCTAACAGAAGGGCTGATACAGAACTGATCGATAAGCTTGATACGATAAAACTATTGTTGCAGCATAAAAGCGCCTTACATACTAAGCTTACTAATACGCAGCTTACATTTGTTAGTGGCTTTGCTATGGCGATGGATGAATTATCTGCAATGCATCATAAAGACATTCGTTTGCAAGGTATAAATATTCGTAATGATAATATGTATTTTACTGGTTTTGCAAAATCACCGGAAGCCGTACCTGCCTGGTTAGATGGCTTCCAACAATCAACCTTATTATCGGGTAAATCTTTTGTTGGTTTTAAGTTATCTAAAAATGAAGATGATATGACTGAATTCGTTGTTAGCTCGAAAGTAGATAAGGATGACAATAAATAATGCAACAGTGGCAGCAGCAATGGCAAGATTATAGTGAAAAGTTCGCGCAGTTAAGTTTAAGGGAGCAGTACTTAATTGTACTTACTGGTTTAGTTGCCGTTATCTTCATAACATTTCATTTTTTTATAGACAGTAAATTAATTGAAAATCAACGTTTAACTAAACAATTAGTTCAGTTTGAAAATCAAAATAAGACACTGAAAATTTCAGCAAGAGAATATCAAGCAGCTTTAAAGAAAGATCCGAACAAAGCGGTTAAAGAGAAAATAGCTCAATTCGAGAAAAAACTAGCCAAAGTCGATGTTAAATTACTGAGGTTAACTTCGGAGCTAATTAGTCCAATACAGATGCGCCAGGCACTATTAAAATTGTTAAAACTTGAAAGAGGGGTCTCGTTATTATCTTTTGAACTGGTTGGTGCTGAGCCATTGTTAGCTAAAGCTGACTTTGAAAGCTCAACTGAGAGAAATGTTGAACAAGACCGTAACGAAGCAGGCGCTAAAGTATCCCGAATGAACTTGTATCGCCACGGAATTAAAATCACCTTATCAGGGCGTTATTTTGAACTAAGGGATTATTTAGTACAACTTGAACAGCTTTCATGGAAATTTTTTTGGCAAGAGTTTGATTTACAAGTAACAGAGTATCCGATGAATAAATTATCTATAGAAATATATAGCTTGGGATCAAAAGAGGCATTTATTGGTGTATAAACTCAAACAGCTTATCAACTGCTTAATGTTATCTGTTGTTATAAGTGTCAGCTATATATCGGCGGCTGCAACGGTTGATCCTACTAAACCTTTTGGACAAGGTGCTGCGTTGTCAAATGACAGTAAGGTAACTAATAAGCTTATTTTACAATCTATTATTCATGGTGACGGTATTCATACTGCAGTGATTAATGGCAAAATAATTAAGCCTAATGAATATATTGGACAGTATCGCTTAGTCGCAATTAATGATGCTAGTGTGGTCTTGCGTAGTGATGATGAACGTTTAAAGTTGTATGTATTTAAACAAAGTATAATAAAGTAATAAGTAGCGAGAAAATTGGCGCGCCAATAGTCGAAATAAAGTGAGCCGTTAAACATGATGAAAATACCTTATTTAATGAATAAAAATAAATTACCCTTGGCTCCTGCTTTTTTGGAGCGTGCATTACCGCTAGTTACTTCACTATTTCTGCTATTAACGCTTAATGGTTGTCAGTCTGTGCCCAACGAACCGACAGATATGAAAGAAGGTTTAGATAAAGCCCTAAACGAGACAGCGATTGTAAATGCTCCCAAACCTTTAACAGAAGTACCTGATGCGGTGCAGCAAGAGCTCATGCAACATAATATGCAACAAGCGAAACAAGGTTTGTTGAGTGAAAAACGATTGCAAGTAGCCGCAACCGCTGTTGACGCGAAAGATTTTTTCACCGCCATTGTCGATGGTTCTTCTTATAGCATTGCAATTCATCCCGAGGTGAATGGTGAAATAACGTTAAATTTAACCGATGTCACCTTAACAGAAGCGCTTGATGTAGTGCAGCAGATCTATGGCTACGAAGTCATAACAAAAAATAATATTATTCAAATATACCCTGCAGGTATTCGCACTGAAACAATTGCTTTAAATTACTTGTTTCTGAAACGTTCAGGCTCATCTAGCACCAGTATAAATTCTGGTGGAGTTTCTGAAAATGACCCTAATAGCGGTGGTAATAATAGCAGTGGGAGCAACTCAGGTAACAGCGGTAACAATAATTCAAATAATGGTAATAATCAGCAAAATCAAGGTGGCAGTGGCATTAACTTATACACCGAAAATGAAGCTGATTTCTGGAGTGAATTGAAAGAGACCTTGACCGCTTTTGTTGGTACTGAAAAAGATCGTTCTGTTATTGTATCTCCGTTAGCTGGCTTGGTTACAGTGCGTGGTTTACCTAGCGAAATTGAAGCAGTTAAAGAATTCATTGTAGCAACCGAAAAAAATCTACATCGACAAGTCATTATCGAAGCAAAAATAATGGAAGTTACTTTAAACGATGACTACCAACAAGGTGTACATTGGGAGGAAGTATTGGGCAGCTTAGGTGACACTAATTTTACCCTTAGTGCTGGCGGAGGTATTTCAGGCAATGTTATTTCATCAAGTATTGGTGGCACAACTTCGTTAAGCTTTTCGGGACCAGATTTTAGTGGTGTGATTTCCTTATTGCAAACCCAAGGCAATGTGCAGGTTTTATCAAGTCCGAGAATTACAGCAACGAACAACCAAAAAGCGGTTATTAAAGTAGGCGAAGATGAATACTTTGTTACTGAAGTATCCAGTACTACAACAACAGGAACAGCAACTACCACTACACCGGAAGTGACATTAACACCTTTCTTTTCTGGTATTGCTTTAGACGTTACGCCTCAAATAGATGCAGATGGCTCCGTGATATTACATGTTCATCCGTCAGTAACCTTGACTGACGAGCAGAACAAAACCATTCAATTGGGTAGTGAAGAGCTTGTGTTACCGTTAGCGCAAAGTAGTGTGCGCGAGTCTGATACTATTATTCGTGCTAAGTCTGGAGAAATAGTTGTTATTGGTGGTTTGATTGAGAGCTACACCATAGATAAAGAGTCTAAAACACCACTATTGGGTGATATTCCTTTTTTAGGTGAGTTATTTAAAAGTAAAAGTGAAACCACACAAAAACGAGAGTTAATTATTTTACTTAAGCCTATCGTTGTTGGCCAAGATACCTGGAAAACCCAACTTCAAGATGCACGTTCTTTATTGAAAAAGTGGTATCCAAAAACAGTTGACTAAACTTGTACTGGTACTCAAATGGCTAATTGCAATCAACGAGAAGGGTAGCGCAAAATAATATGTATCTTTATCATTTTGGCTTAACAGAACTGCCTTTTACGTTAACACCTAATACTAACTTTTTTTTAGGGTTAGAGCCTCACCATGAGGCGTTATCTGTTTTGATGACAGCGTTAAAATCAGGCGAGGGTTTCATTAAGGTGATTGGTGAGGTCGGTACAGGAAAAACTTTACTGTGCCGTAAATTGCTTAATGATATCCCCGAGCACTTTGTTACCGCTTATATTCCTAACCCTTATCTAAACCCTGATGAACTACGTCGTGCGCTTGCGGTTGAGCTTGGTATCAAGCAAGCACAACGTATGTCGGTACAATTATTAACACAACGTATTCAAAATCGCTTATTAGAATTACATGGTAAAGGGCACTCAGTGGTATTAATTTTAGATGAGGCACAAGCCTTACCTAGTGAAAGCTTAGAAGCACTTCGTTTGTTTACTAATTTAGAAACAGAAACACGCAAACTGTTACAGGTGGTCTTGTTCGCCCAACCCGAGTTAGATGAACGTTTAAATGAAACTCAGTTTCGACAATTAAAACAGCGAATTACTTTTTCTTATAAATTGCGAGCAATGAATCAAGTAGAAGTCACTCAATATATTCAACATAGAATGAAGGTGGCTGGTTACAAAGGTGCGGATTTGTTTTCAGTGGCGTTATGTAAAAAAATTACCAAGGCAACTCAGGGCATCCCTCGATTAGTCAATGTGTTATGCCATAAGATGCTAATGTTAAGTTATGGGCAAGGACACTACAATATATCCGCAAGTGACTTAGCAATGTCAATTAAAGATACTGAGTCGATCGCCATAACGAAGACAAGTTATGCGTTGATTTCGCTGAGTAGCTTGGCTATTTCATTGTTTGTTATTGCTTATTATTTTTTTGGATTACCTATATGAGTATTTTTAAATGAGTGTAATAAATCAAATGCTCAAAGACCTAGAAGATCGCAATCCTGCACAGTCAAATAAGAGTAATCAGGCGACGGCAACAACGCAAAAAACGTCTTCAATTAAAGTGATTTTAATCACCATTGGGGTGTTATTGCTGTTGAATGGTTTAGGGCTTTATATTTGGTCATTGATTCAAGAAAATAGAGAGTTAAACACTAAAAATATCACCTTAGCCGCAACAGTAACTCAAGATAAAGTTCAAACCAAAACACAAGCTAAAACACAAGCTAAAGCACAAGAAAAAAATCTGCCTATAGCTTTACAACACAAAGAGGTTAAGCCTCAGTCTCGCTTGATAAAACCGGAACAAATCAAACCAAGACCACAGGTGAAATCACTCGAGCATAAAACAACCGCTACTATTCCACCGGTAGCAACTGTTGTGGTTGATAAGGAAGAACTTTCAAAGCCGAACATTTCAAAGCAGATCAATTCAAAGCAGGCTACCTCGAAACAGAACATCGCAATAAAAACGACAATACAAAATAAAAACTTAACATCTGAAGCAGCAAACGTTGATGTTTTAAAACCTAAAACCAGTATGTCAGTTTCTCGCCGTCAATTAACGTCAGAAGAGTTGATTGAGCAGAAAATATCAAAAGCTGAAAAAGCCATTAATGCTAATAATCTAACTAAAGCCGAGCAGTTATTTGAAGAGATATTAATTATTGATCCTAAACAGCAGCAAGTTCGAAAAAAACTAGCGGCATTGTGGTTTGGTCGTAAGTCCTTTAATGAGGCGATTAATCTGTTATCTCAAGGTATTGCTTTAGCGCCTGAAAATAGTGAATTACGCTCTATGCAAGCACATGTTTATTTACAGAAAGGTAATTTGAAGCAAGCTTATAATAGTTTAAGAGCGTTAGCTGACTTACCACAACAAGAATATCAACTATTAATTGTTAATATTACTCAGCAACTTTCAAATTATGATGCGGCAATTAATGCTTATAAAATATTACTTGACCTTCAGCCAGAAAATAGCCGTTGGCATTTAGGGTTAGCAACTATCTATGATAAAACAAGTGAGTTTGTATTAGCGGTAAGTGAATATAACTTAGCTCTTGCACAAGGCGGATTATCTCAAGATTCAAGTCATTTTGCTATGCAACGCATTCAAGCTTTAGGAGTGAAATAATATGGCTGCACCAAAATTAAAAATGCGCCTCGGCGATCTTTTAGTACATGAGAACATCATTACTAATGAGCAACTAATGCAGGCGCTCAACAGCCAAAAAAGCACAGGTCGAAAACTAGGTGATACTTTAATTGAACTGAATTATTTGCCTGAAAAACAATTATTGGAATTTTTAGCGCAGCAACTTGGTGTACCTTTTCTCGATATTAGTCAAAAGAAAATATCGCCTGATATTGCGACCTTATTACCCGAGGTTCATGCTAGACGTTTACGCGCATTGATTATTGAAGACAGAGGTGACTCTGTTTTATTAGGTATGAGTGATCCTGCTGACTTGAGTGGTTTAGATCAACTTGAAACTATGTTGTCACCAAAAAGAATTGAACTTGCTGTTGTGATGGAGTCGCAGCTGTTTAGTGCTTTTGATGGCCTCTATCGCCGAACGGCGGATATCGAATCTTTTGCCAGTCAGTTGGAAGAAGAATATGAGCAATCATCAGCCTTTGATTTATCTACCAGTTTTGTCGATGAAACTGGTGATGCTACCGTGGGTAAGTTATTGCAATCGGTCTTTGAAGATGCGGTGCAAATGCGCGCATCAGATATCCATATTGAACCGGATGAAAATCAACTTCGGATTCGTCAACGTATAGATGGTGTATTACAAGAAAACATATTAAAAGAGAATAAAATAGCCTCGGCGATGGTTTTACGTTTAAAGCTAATGGCAGGTTTAGATATTTCTGAGAAACGACTTCCGCAAGATGGTCGTTTTGCGCTACAAATTTCAGGACATAACATTGATGTTCGTATGTCGACCATGCCAGTGCAATATGGTGAATCTGTGGTTATGCGGTTACTTGATCAAACGGCAGGTCTATTATCATTTGATCAAACAGGTATGCCAGCAGAGTTAATAAAACGAGTACGACATCAAATAACTCGCCCACATGGCATGGTACTAGTTACAGGGCCAACAGGTAGCGGTAAAACCACCACGCTTTATGCTGCATTAAGTGAATTAAATAAAGCCAGTAAAAAAATAATTACCGTTGAAGACCCCGTTGAGTATCGTTTACCACGAATTAACCAAGTACAAGTGAGCCCTAAAATTGGTCTGACTTTTTCAAGTGTACTACGCACAGCATTACGACAAGATCCTGATATTATGATGGTAGGTGAGATGCGTGACCAAGAAACCGTAGAAATAGGTTTGCGTGGCGCATTAACTGGTCATTTGGTTTTATCAACATTACATACCAATGATGCCATTACCAGTGCTTTACGATTGATTGATATGGGCGCTGCTGGCTTTTTAGTTGGTAGCTCATTAAGAGCAATAATTGCACAACGTTTGGTCCGTAGGGTCTGTGATTCCTGTGTTGAAGAATATAAAGCTGATGCACAAGAATTACTCTGGTTAACTAACCTTGCTGGTGAGTTAGCAAAAACGTCGCGTTTTGTGCAAGGCCGAGGCTGCCAATCATGCCAATATACTGGCTATAAAGGACGACTTGGTGTTTTTGAGTTACTTGAAATGAATGAGGGTATGATGGCGGCACTAAAGCGTGATGATAGTGCTGCTTTTACTGAATTATCTAAAGCTAACCCTAGTTTTAAACCGCTAGCCCATGCCGCTTTTGATTACGCTTGCGAAGGTGTAACTACCGTGGAAGAAGTTTTGCGTTTAGTTGAAACGGTTGATGTGCAGTAGCACTTTATTCATCTAACAAAGCATTCAAATAGTTAAATAGGCAGTAGGCAAATAAGTAAATTAGGCAAAACAATATGGCATCATTTACATATACAGGTAGGAATAGCAACGGTGGCTCAGTAAAAGGTGTGCTTGATGCACCTAATTCAGCGGCAGCTGCAGAGCAACTCTTTAAGCAAAATATTACGCCTATCGCTATTACTGAAGCCAACAAGGCAAGCACGGAGAGTGTTGCAGGTAAAGATGTACGTGAGTTATTTGGTTTTACCCACGTTTCTTTAGACGAACTGATTATTTTTTGTCGGCAAATGTATGCGCTAATGCGTTCAGGTGTACCTATACTGCGTGCTATTTCAGGTATGGCTGAATCAAGTAATTCGGTTAGCTTGAAAAATGCCTTAAGTGAAATAACAAAGCAGCTTGAAGGAGGTTACGCTCTGTCATCTGCTTTTAATCAACATCCGAAAATTTTTGGTTCATTATTCATTGCGTTAATTCACGTAGGTGAAAATACCGGTCAATTAGATCAATCTTTTTTAAAACTAACTAACTACTTAGAACGCGAGCAAGCAACCAAAAAACGTATTAAAACTGCTTTGCGTTACCCGAGTATGGTCGTTATTGCTTTGTCCGCAGCATTGGTTATTTTAAATATTTTTGTTATTCCTACTTTTGCTAGCATGTTTGCCAAATTAGGTGCCAACTTACCGTTAGCGACACGATTTTTAATGACAAGCTCAGATATGTTTGTACATTACTGGCCTTATATGTTGGTCACTGTAATTGCTGTCATCGTCGGTATTAAGCGCTCACTAAAAACAGAAAAAGGCCGTTTTCAGTGGGACAAACGAAAAATAAAACTGCCTATCATTGGTAGTATTATTGAACGATCTATTTTAGCCCGTTTTTCACATAGTTTTGGTATTGTCTTAAAAGCAGGTGTGCCGATGACAACCGGCTTGAGTCTTGTTGCTGATGCTGTCGATAATACGTATATGCAAGAAAAAATAGTGGCAATGCGACAAGCCATCGAGAGTGGTGAAAGCCTGTTACGGTCAGCAATTTCTAGCACTCTATTTACCCCGCTAGTATTACAAATGATTGCCGTAGGTGAAGAAACCGGCCGTGTTGATGAGTTATTAGCGGAAGTGGGTGATTATTACGAGCGAGAAGTTGATTATGATTTAAGTACACTAACCGCACGTATTGAACCGTTATTATTGGTTGTTGTTGCTGTTATGGTGCTCGTTTTAGCATTAGGTATTTTCACGCCGATGTGGGATATGGCCTCTGCGATGCAAGGAAAATAGTAGCTATGCTTAGTTCGTTAATTTGTGTTTTTTGTCATTACACTCTCATCAGTTTTGTGATAAAAAAATAAATAATGGCAAATAATAATCGTGTCGATAAACGTGAAAAATCCATGGCTGAATTTGTTGTGGTTATCATTGTGTTTGCCGTATTAATGAAAATATTTATTAGCTACTTTAGTGAACAAGAGCAACATATAACAACAACCGGTTTTACTGCTATTTCCCAAAATTTTAACAGTACTGTCTTGGCTGTTCATGCTCAGTGGTTTATGGATAAGCAACCCAACGTTGTATTATTGGCAGCACCAGATAAAAAAGATCGCATTTCAGTAACAGTTAATGAACACGGCTGGCTTGATGTACCCAAGCAAGCAATAAAATTAACAACAACGACGGCCTGTGAAAATATCTGGCAACTTGCCATGACTATTCCGATGCAGTTAATGAAGTTTTCTATTGCGGCAATAGAATTACATGATAAAGGGTTGGATGATTTTCATCATTGCCGGTATCTCTTACCGTCAGGGCAATATTTTGAATATTATAGTGAGACAGGGAAAGTGACTAAGGTGATTAGTCAGTCGCATAGTAGGTAAGTGTAAATTATGTCGTTATCAGCTAAAGTTTAAGTATTGCTTGTTATTAAGTGTTATTAAGTGTGGTGAATTGTCGTTTCCATCAATAATACTTAATAAATAAATGACTTAGTTGAATAATCGTTGCTACAATTGATTTATAGCGTAAGATAATTTTAAACAGTTTAACTATTATTTATTATTAGTGTTTTAGTACAATAACAGTATATGACGAGGTCAATATGAGTGTCAGTGTGAGCGTTAATATGAAAAGAAATAATAACTTGAAGAATAATCTTCAGCGGAACTCAAAGTCAAAAACTCAACATGGTTTCACCTTAATTGAGTTGGTTATCGTTGTGGTTATTTTAGGCTTTTTAGCGGTTACTGCTATTCCAAAATTTTTAGATTTAACTGACCAAGCCAAACAAGCCAATATTGAAGGCATGGCGGGTGGTTTTGCTACCGGTATTTCGTTAGCGCGTGCACAATGGGAAGCAGAAGGACGTCCACAAGATACAAGTGATCGCAACAGTGTTAATTATGATGGTACTATAGTTTTATTAACCAGTGAAAATACCACAACAGGTATTCGTCCAGGGTATGTGGTTGGCTTGCCTGCTAGTGGTGGTGCAGGTTTAGGAGGGGGGTTTGATGTTGCTAACTGCATTGAAATTTGGCAAAATATTTTGCAACAGCCGCCAACCATTACTTCAAGTATAACGACATTAAATGGTAATAATGGTGATGGTATTAATTATTATGTGACAAAATCATCAACAGGTGTTGATAGCTTATGTCATTATTATTTAAAGGAAACTTTAGATCGCGATGCCACATCAGGTGATTATGACGCTCCAGTAGCTCCCCTTACGGATACAGGTAATAGCTTTACTTATCAACCAGCAAAGAGTTTAGTTAGTGTTTACGTAAATAACTAATCCGTAGTTTTTTACGTATTTGTAAATAAGAAATAAAAGAAAAGGTAGTAGTATGAAAATGAGCAATATGAAAAAACAACAAGGTTTTACCTTAATTGAATTAGTAGTTGTTATTGTTATTTTAGGTATTTTGGCGGTAACGGCTGCGCCTAAGTTTATTAATTTACAAGATGATGCAAAAACAGCTACTTTACAAGCTGTCAAAGCGTCTATGCAATCGGCCTCATCTTTAGTTTATTCAAAAGCATTAATCGCAGGTAGAGAAACGTCGACAGGCGCTGAAAGCGTACTTGTTAATGGAGTAGATGTTTTTGTCCGTTATGGCTATCCAAGAGATAATAATGATGCCGCACTTGATAATTGGACTGATGATTTATTGGATTTAAATCCTGACGAATTTACAGTATCTAGACAAAACAATGGAATTGTTATCTTTCATACCGGTACAGTTCTAAGCGGTGCTTGGCCAAACCCGATAGACGAGCCAGATGTAGCAGCAGGTGAGAGAAACTGTTTTGTACAGTATCGTGAATCAGATGTCTCGGGTGATGCCCCACTGATTATTGAAGTTAGTCCTTGTTTATAATATTTCATTAGTAAACAATAGGATTGTTTGTACTTAATCAAAGGAGAGCTTAGCTCTCCTTTTTTGTCTCAATTTACTGCCATAATATTCTATCAAAAATATATGAATAAAAATCGCGGCTTTACCACCATAGAATTAGTCACCGTTATTATTATAGTGGCGATTCTAGCTGTGAATATTTTACCCCGTTTTGATGGTACCGCCAGTTATGAAGCACATACTCACCGCGCACAACTTATCTCCGCACTCCGATTAACTCAACAGCGTGCTATGCAACAAACCGCAACAGATCCAAACGATGTTAATACTTTTTGCCATTTATTAAAGGTTGAAGAAAAGCGTTACGGCATTGATGATCGCACTAATCGTGTTGACTGTACTGTACAAGATATCTTTCGGGCAGGTTGGAAACCTGATTCGACAGGTCATATTGTTGATACACGTTATGACATTACATTTGATATTGTTGGAACTAACGCAAAACTTATTGGTTTTGATTGGCTTGGTAAACCCAAAGAGGCTTGTATTGGCGGCTGTACCATTAGCATTGAAAGTGAGGTAGAAACTCTGAACATAACAATAGAAAGTGAGGGTTATATCCATGGCTCGCTATAAACACTCTCTGCAAAAGTACCGCAAGTCTGCTCATGGTGGTTTTACCTTAATTGAAATCATCATCGGTATTGTCATGCTGTCTATTTCTCTTGCTATAGTTTCTAGCTTAATCGCACCAACCGAAGAGCAAAGTGCAGATAACTTGTTACAAATAAAAGCGGCAGAACTTGGACAAAGTTTATTGAATGATATTTCCAGTCGCGCTTTTGCTGATAACTCTGATATGACGGGAGGCAGAATACGCTGCGGTGAACCCGTTGGCGCTTTAAACTCTTGTACTGAACCTTTGGGACGTGATGGCTTAGAGGGGAATAATCGTGCAAATTACAATGATGTTGATGACTTTCATGGTTATGAAATAGCGAATGATTTGGTAGACCCTTTAGATGGCACATATCATAATTTTACGGTTGAAATTGATGTTCGTTATGCCGGAGCCGATTTAGGTTTGGCAAATACTCAAGCCAAACGCATCACAGTGGCTGTCACGACTCCTTTAGGCACTGAAATTAAATTTGCCACTCATAAGGCGAATTTCTAATGTTAGTTTCTATTGTTTTTTTAGGTAAAATTTCAGAGGGAATTTCAAGTAGAAAAGGACAGTCTGGCTTTACGTTAATGGAATTGATCATTGTCATCATCATTATGGGGGTGATGTCAGTCGGTATTGCAGGTTTTATTAAATTAAGTACCCAGACTTATCTCAATGTTACCGAGCGTGATGAGTTACTTGCTAATGCCCGCTTTGCTGTTGAACGATTAAATCGTGAAATTCGTAATGCCGTTCCTAATAGTGTTAGGGTTAACGTCGATGATCTTGCGTCTCCAACTAAGCAATGCCTTGAGTTTGTCATGATTAATGCCAGTACCGTTTATACTGAGTTACCCGTTGCCCCGAAAGATAAAGCAGATAACCTTGAGGTTATTCCTTTTCTAAATAATCAAGGAAGTGCTTATAACTGTAGTAATGGGGGTTGTGGTGAAAAAATCGTGGTGTATCCATTAACACCGGCGGACGTTTATGGCGATCATGATAATGATTTCAGTAAAGTTTTTACCATAAAAACATATACGGCACCTGTGCTTACATTAACTGCAGGAGAGGTGAATTTTAAAGAGTATTCACCAACCAGTAGAGCATTTATATTTAGAGAGCCGGTAAGCTATTGTGTTGAATCAGGCGTTTTAAATCGTTATTCAGGTTATAGTTTTAACACTGTGCAAGTATTACCTCCTGATGTAAAGATTACAAATGGCATTTTAATGGCAAATAATCTTAGTTTTGATGAAGGCGACTTACCTTTTATTGTGGAGCCTGCTTCATTACAACGAAATGCTGTGGTACAAATAAAGCTCCATTTTACCCGTGATGGTGAGCAAGTGGTCTTTGATAATGCGATACATATTACTAATATCCCTTAGGGCGTAAGCACAGCACTTCAATTTAGAATAAAGGCATAAAAAGAGTCAATTAACATGAGACTAAGCAATAGTTATAACAGTAATGAAATAACCCAAGCTAAACAGCAAGGCAGTGCTTTGATGTTGGCTTTGTTTATTATTATCGTACTGACGTTGCTTGGCAGTGCTTTAGTAAGAATACTTTCAACAAGCAGTGAATCGATTGCCCAAGAAGTGATAGGGACACGTGCATTAATGGCTGCTAACTCAGGTATGCAGGCTGAGTTACAGCGATTATTTCCATTGTCTGTAGTTGCAGGTGTCCCTGTTGTTGGCGTATGCAATCCTACCAATAGTTATGATTTGCAAGACTCAGGCAGTGATATTGAAGGGCTATATCACTGCGATGCAAGCACCACTTGCGATCTTTATCATACACATGATTTGATAAACTATTACCGCTTAACAAGCACTGGCGAATGCGGCAGCGGTGCAATTACTGCTGACTCTAATGCGGTTGTAAAAAGTAGCCGTACTATTCAAGTCGAAGCGAGGAGTTTATAAATGTTGTCGCGATTAGTCTCTATCACATTGCTTTATTTTATCATGCAATCGACTGCCTTAGCGGCAGAGTGTGCTGCGGTTTTTCCAGATGCAGTGCAAAATAATAATAATAGCGGCACTATTACTTTTGGCAATGAAGCTCAAATATTCAACAGTGATGATACTATTCTAGAGTCACACAATTCAATTGTCGGCGGTTATGGAGTCCCTACTTGTGATACTAATGATTGTACACACTCTGGTAACTCAGCCCAGGCCATTACTTATAATGATATACCTAATAGTAACAATGATATAAATATTCCTTATCAAGAAAGTTTAACTTTAGAACCAGGTAATTATAACAATATAATTCTGGCTACAAGATCGGAATTAGTTTTAAAACCTGGCGATTACAAACTTAGTGGTTATTTAAAACTACATTTTGAAAATACTATTCGTATTCTTGGTACTGGGGTAGTGCGATTTTTTGTAAATGGCAATGAGAGAGTATCTGGGAACGTTAAGAAAAGTGTTGTAATTTCGAATGAAAGTTTGGTTAATGTATCAGGAAGTGCCGCGCAGTTTTTACTTTATGGTAAAGAAAATATTGATATAAATTATAAGGCGACTTTCAACGGATTTGTTTATAGTAAAAAGGATGTAATTATAGATAATGAGGTCGTTTTGAACGGTGCTATAAGTGCTAAAAATGTAGAGCTGATGTATAAGTCTAAAACTAGCTTTATTTCCGAAGAACCTGATTTTGGTGATTTTTGTGAAGGTTCGCCACCACCACCAGTATTTCAGTGTCAGGATTTTTGGCCCGGCTTAGTCGGTGGTAACTATAGTCCAATTAGTCTATGGGGATCGATCAACTCTGATACTGTCGATATGAAGGATAATATCACCTGTACTGTTGATGGTAACACCATCTCAAATTGTGATCGCAATGATATTATCAATATGCAAACTAGGCGACTGCCAAACTTGCCAGATAAATCAGAATTAGATTCGGTAATTGACGCTTCAGGCACCTATACCGGCAGTACTGTTAATAATAATGCTTATGCCTTTTATCAAAACTGGGTTAATCAAGAGGGTGTTATCCTAACTTATGGTGAACTGCCAAATGGTACTGCGGTGCTTTATTTTGACCATGGTAGCAATAACGTAACTATTCGAAAAAACAGCAAATTAAACTTAGCAGGTAATCCTGAGAATTTAATGCTTATTTTTAAGGGGCAAGATGTTGTCTTTGAGGAAAATGTTGAAATTAATGGTCTAATTTATGCTGATGTCACTCAAGATGTAAAGTTTGGTAAAAATAATATTATTAATGGTGCCGTGGCCGTTGTTGCGGGTAGTAAGCTACACGTAGAAGAGTATAGTCAGTTTATTTACGATACCAGTAGTTTAGGGAAGATTGAGCCGCATGGTTTTTGTGAGCCTATAGAACCAGAAGGGACTTTGCTAGCATTGCATCGATTTGAGCAAACTGACTTTATTACCCAAATTGATGATACCAGTGGTTTAGATAATCATGCTGAAAAGCTATCTTATGGCCTATCATCACCTGATGGTAAATATTGTAGAGGTTTTGAAAGTGAAGGTTGGAACATTGATAACTCGAGCTCTGACGGCTTTCGCTCTAACTTGGAAATTGACAATGATGTAGGAATACAAGGTACCATCAATTTTTGGTTTAACAGTACAGTTGACTGGAATCAGGTAGGGAAGGATATATATAACGGTGTTGAAATAGGTGAACGAACACTGTTTGATGCGACATTAGAACCGAGCGTTTTTACCTTAGAAATTACTACCGACGGCCGACTACGCTTTGCTTTTGAAGATCCTGTTAATGATGTTTTTATTGTAGAAGAGCAAACGGCAGTTAGTAGAACGGCTGGTATTTGGTATTATGTTTCAGTAAGTTGGGATTATAATAATAATACTTTTGCTCTATATCTTGATGGTGAACTCTTAACTCAGCAAACCCAAGTTACCAATGGCACCATGCCTGATTTTACTAAAATTGTCTTTGGTGATAATTCCTCTACTTATACTCAGTCAGGTAATGCTGTGATGCCATCTCCTGTATCCTCTCGTGGTAATTTCGATGAAGTCAGAATATATAGCAAAGTGTTATCTCAAAGTGAAATTCAAGCCGATATGAATGATGATAACGGCTGCTCGATGATAGATCATTTTGAAATTGATACGTTAGACGGTTTAGGTGTAACTTGCCAAGCAGATAAAATTATTATTAAAGCTTGTGCAAATGTTGATTGCACAACACTTAATACAGATGATTTTGATGTTGATCTATATGTTAATGCTAGCCCTAATCGTACTATCACGATTTCTGATGGTAGCGTCGAAACTAATTATGCTTATACCACTGTGGGTAATGCCGGATTATCTATAAATAATCAAAGTTATTCATGTAAAGACAGTTTAACTACTCCTTGTAACGTTACTTTTAAGGATTCTGGTTTTGTTATCTCCAATGATGAGTTTAACGATGGTGTTCCAACCCAATTATCTGGTAAGCCTTCAAATATAGGGTTTAATGCTCGTTCTTTATTTATACAAGCTGTGAAAACGGATGATAATGGTGCTTGCGAAGGTTTATTCGCTGCTAATACTGATGCGTTAGTGAACCTTGACTATAAATGTGATGCGGGCAATTGTACTAATGACTTAATCCTAAATAATAATGGTAATAATAAACTTATAAAGGAAACAGTACCTACTACACACAACCTTCGCTTTAACGCTGATTCAAAAGCTGAAATTACCTTAACCTATCCAGATGCGGCTAGATTAATCTTAAATGCACAAGCAACGGTGGAAGTGATAGATGAGCAAGGAAATAGAGAAGACCTCGCTATTGAGGGGAGCTCTAACGCCTTTGCCGAACGGCCTTTTGGTTTTAAATTAGATTTTAGCAATGATGTTAACGGTGCTAATGCAATCTCAGAAAATTTTGATGGAACTCCTGATTCAGATGGTAGCCCTTTTAAAAACGCAGGAGAGAGCTTTACCATGCGGGCAACGGCCATGCAGTGGTTAAATGGTCATGATGTTGATATTAATGGTGTACCAGATAACTTCACTGCGTTTAATAGCGATGTGAACTTAAAAGTGGCTAAATACTTTATCAATGAAACCATCACAGTTGTTAATACAAATATATTGTTATTGCCTGACCCATTAACGGGAGGAGTGAATGGAAGTTTGAGCCAAACTAATAATGGCTTTAACGGTGGTAATGATAGCTATTCTGATAATGATTATAGCTATAGTGAAGTCGGCATAATTGAGCTCCATGCTAATTTAACTGGTGGGCAGTTTTTAGGTGATGCTAATTACGGCAACATTGAAGGTCAGGTTACCAATGTTGGGCGATTCATTCCTGCATATTTCACTCAATCTGTAGCAAGTCCTGGTAATTTAATCGCTAATCATTCTATGTTAACAACTGACCCTTCAGCTACCTGCTCTACTGAAAATTGGACCTATGCTGGGCAAACAATAGATGATGGCATTGTTGATCTAGGTAGTATTTCTTATGAAACTATTGATATCCCTTCAATAAATATTACAGCTTATAATATCAACGATGATGTTACTAAAAACTATACTGAGGTAGGGTTTATTAAGTTGCTTGCAACAGGAATTGATATTTCTTTACCTGTAGCTGATGACGAGAAAGAACGTGCAACACCACCTGTGATAAATGATAAAGTAAAAATAACAGGTGTAATGTCTTATGGAGATGATCCCGAACCTAGTGGTGTTAGTGGTGTGTTAACTTATACCTTTAACGTGTCAGACCATTTTATTTATGAACATAATCAATACTCAAAACTTTCGCCTTTCCCTGCAAAAATTCCTTTTAACATTGATGAAATTGAAGATAGTGATGGGGTGAAATTATACGTTGGCTCAGATCCTAATATTACCGCTACAGTAAAGGTTCTCACTGAAGGTGTTGAAGTACATTTTGGTCGCTGGTTGATGGAAAATAGTTTTTCCCCTGAAACTTCTGACTTACCTATGCCGATGTTCGTCCAACACTTCAATGGCACTGACTTTATTAATAATCCACAAGAGAGTTGTGTAACTCCACAGCTAGTTAATAAAATTGAGACAGGGGCCATTGGCAGCGGCAGTTTAACTTTATGGGATTATCGCTTAGTTGATTTAGATACTTCAGATGGCTTACAAACTAACCATACTAACGCTTCAGTTGATGGTAACGACTTTGTCAGCGGTGTTTATCGTGATGATGGCATAGACCGCGCCCTATTATTTTCTCGTCCTGGAACGGGTAACCAGGGATCACTTGATGTTGAATATGAAGTGCCTGCGTGGCTAAAATATGATTGGAATGGTAATACTACTTTTAATGATAACCCTTCAGCCATTGCCACTTTCGGTATTTTCCGTGGTAATGATCGCATTATCTACCAACGTGAAATACAGCGGTAATAACTTCTTAAAGGTCGTAGCTACTTGCGACCTTGTTTGGCTAATTTCTTCAAAAAAAGCAACACATTCCCTTAAGACTAAGGTATGATTGTTCGATCTGTTATAAGAATAATAATTCGCTCACTTATTTGCTTAGTTTATTCACTCTTTTAATATAAAAGTAATAAGCTAACTTGCCATTTTTACAGGACATTTGGATTCTATGTTTAAAAAAATACGCGGCATGTTTTCAAACGATTTATCAATCGATTTAGGAACCGCTAACACCCTTATTTATGTCAAAGACCAAGGCATAGTATTAAACGAACCTTCCGTTGTTGCTATTCGTCAAGACCGTTCAGGTGGTTCTAAAAGTGTTGCTGCTGTTGGTATAGCGGCTAAAGCGATGTTAGGTAGAACGCCGGGTAATATTGAAGCTATTAGACCAATGAAAGATGGTGTTATTGCTAACTTTTTTGTTACTGAAAAAATGTTACAACACTTTATTAAACAAGTGCATAGCAATAATTTCTTACGTCCAAGCCCCCGTGTTTTAGTTTGTGTTCCTTGTGGTTCTACCCAAGTTGAACGTCGTGCAATTCGTGAGTCAGCTATGGGCGCAGGCGCGCGTGAAGTTTATCTCATTGATGAGCCAATGGCTGCAGCTATTGGTGCTGGCATGCCTGTATCAGAAGCGACTGGTTCAATGGTGGTCGATATCGGTGGTGGTACTACTGAAGTTGGCATTATCTCATTAAATGGTGTGGTTTATTCATCTTCAGTACGTATTGGTGGTGATAAGTTCGATGAAGCTATTATTAACTATGTGCGTCGTAACTTTGGAAGTTTAATTGGTGAAGCGACTGCTGAACGCATTAAACATGAAATTGGCTCTGCTTATCCAGGCGAAGAGTTAATTGAAATTGAAGTACGCGGCCGTAACTTAGCTGAAGGTGTTCCACGTAGTTTTACCTTAAACAGCAATGAAATACTGGAAGCATTGCAAGAGCCATTAACAGGTATTGTTAGTGCTATTATGGTTGCTTTAGAACAATCACCGCCAGAGCTAGCTTCTGATATTTCAGAGCGTGGCATGGTATTAACAGGTGGTGGTGCTTTATTAAAAGACATCGACCGCTTATTAATGGAAGAAACCGGTATTCCTGTTGTTGTTGCAGAAGATCCATTAACTTGTGTAGCAAGAGGTGGCGGTAAGGCACTAGAGATGATTGATATGCATGGTGGCGATCTCTTTTCATACGAATAAAACGGTGAGCTTTCATTGCCACTTTGCCCAATAACTGCGTTAAAAGTACTCATTGACTAACGTCAACTCCGTGCTTTTTCCTTGTACTTGAACTAAGTGGCTGCGAAAGGCCTACAGCTTAATAAATATATTAATTATGGTGACAAAACCATTGCTTATAACTTCTCTTTTACCACTTGTCGCTTCCATTTATGAACCCAATATTTAAACAAGGCCCTTCTCCACAGCACCGACTTGTTTTGGTGCTGCTTTTGTCTGCTGCATTAATTTTTTTCGACCATAGAATGTCAAGCTTTGAAACGGCTCGTGGTTATTTACAATCGCTGGTTAGTCCTCTGCAGTTTATCGCTAATGCCCCGAAACAAATGTTAACTTGGGCATCAGAAAACGTCGTGACACGGCAGCAGTTGATGAAAGAGAATCAACAGTATCGTGAAAATGAGTTGCTGTCTCATGAACAAGGTTTGCAACTCAATATTGTAAAAAAAGAAAATGAACGTTTACGTTTATTACTTGCTTCACCGTTACGTAGTGAAGTTAAGCCAATGTTAGCTGAAATACTTTCGGTAGATAGTGATCCTTATACCCATCAAGTACTCATTAATCGTGGTGCTAGAGATGGTGTTTATGAAGGACAGCCAGTACTTGATGAACAAGGCATTGTTGGTCAAATATTACACGTGGGGGCACGCAGTTCTCGGGTGATTTTAATTACTGATCTTAGTGTGGCTGTACCCGTGCGAGTACAGCGCAATGGTCTACGTTTAATTGCTTCGGGCAGTGGTCGAATTGATCGCTTAATTCATAATTTTGTGCCACACAGCGCTGATGTAAAAAGCGGGGACGTATTAGTCACCTCGGGTTTAGGCGGTAAGTATCCTGAAGGGTATCCGGTTGCTAAAGTTGTCTTGGTTAATACTGACGAATCGCGTGAATTCGCGACTATTTACAGTCAGCCTGTCGCGCAAATTGATCGGTTACGCTATCTATTATTATTATCAAAAGAAAAGCCTGTTAGCATGTTTGCGTCGAAAAAGAATAAAGCGGTAAAAGATAAGGGTGAAAATAAAAAAGATATTCAGAAAGATAAGGGCAGTAATTAATGTTTTCTCATAATGGCATTATTATTATTTTTACGCTTTTGATTGCCGTAATGGCAAGCATTATGCCTATGCCATTAAGCGTTGATGCCTTTCGTCCTGACTGGGTATTGATTGTTTTAGTGTACTGGTGTTTAGCACTGCCTAATAAAATAAATATTATTACGGCTTGGGTTATGGGGTTTATTCTTGACGTTTTGCTCGGTTCAGTTTTAGGTGTACATGCTGGCGCAATGGCGTTAACTGTGTACATAGTGGTGGTTAATTTTCAGAAAATACGTAATTTTTCTGTTTGGCAGCAAGCATTAATTATTGGCGTATTAGCTGCTCTTTATCATCTGCTCGTTTTTTGGTTACAACGCTTTTTAATTGACGCAGTATTTTTGACTAGCTATCTATACCCAGTTATTACCAGTATTGTACTGTGGCCATGGGTCTTTCTCTTATTGCGTCGAGTTCGTCGTCACTTCAAAATTCAGTAGGTTAACTTAGCACTTATGCCAGAAAATACACTTATTTTAGCCTCGCAATCACCGAGAAGAAAAACACTGCTAACACAATTAGGGTATTCCTTTAGCGTGCAAGCTAGCGATATTGATGAGGCTACAATTCCACTAGAGGCGCCCGCTGACTATGTATTGCGATTAGCAGTAGAAAAGGCCAAAAAAGTTTTTATGATGCTACCGAGTGCAGCACAAAAATCGACTGTTGTGCTAGGCTCAGATACAAGTGTGGTGATTAACGGTGTTATTTTAGGTAAGCCTGAGAACCTAAAGGATTGTATTAAGACCCTATCGTTATTATCGGATCAGCAACATCAAGTATTAACTGCTGTCGCTGTCGTCAGTGACACTCAAATTAAAACACAACTTGTTACCACCAAAGTCTTCTTTAAAGCGCTTACTTTAGCCGAAATTGAGGCATACTGGCAAACAGGTGAGCCACAAGATAAAGCGGGTAGTTACGCTATTCAGGGCATTGCAGGACAATTTATTAAAGCGATTAGTGGCAGTTATTCCGCCGTGGTTGGTTTACCTTTATATGAAACTGCTGAGTTATTAGCTCAGTTCAGTTTACTGACAATACCGCAGAACCTAGAACCTAGAACCTAGAACCTAGAACCTAGAACCTAGCATTAAATTTATCAAGGAAAATCAAATGAGCGCAGAATTATTAATTAACGTTACCCCAAGCGAAACTCGTGTTGCTTTGATTGAGAATGGCTCGTTACAAGAAGTGCATATAGAACGAGAAGCAAAACGAGGTATTGTTGGTAATATTTATTTAGGTAAAATTATAAGAGTATTACCAGGTATGCAGGCAGCTTTTGTCGATATCAACTTAGACAAAGCGGCTTTTTTACACGCCTCAGATATTAACTCTAAACTTATTCTCAAAGAAGAAAGCGATCATGTTCCTGATATTCGTGCTTTAGTACATGAAGGGCAATATATCATGGTGCAAGTCGTTAAGGATCCTCTAGGAACTAAAGGCGCACGGTTAACAACCGATATTACCATTGCTTCTCGTTATTTGGTGCTCATGCCGAATTCTAGTCACGCAGGTATTTCTCAGCGTATTGAAAGCGCAGAAGAGCGTAAACGTTTGAAAAATATTGTTAGTCCTTATTGTGATGAACAGCAAGGTTTTATTGTGCGTACAGCGGGTGAGGGCGCAGGTGAGCTGGAAGTAAAACATGATGCTGAATTTTTACGTCGTGTATGGCAAAAAGTTTTAGAGCGTAAAAAACGAAAACAGACAGATTTACCTATTTATCAAGACTTATCTTTGTCGTTTCGTGTACTAAGAGATTTTGTCGGTATTGAATTAGAGCGGATCAGAGTTGATTCCAAGTTAACTTACAATCAATTAGTCGACTTTACTAAAGAATTTGTGCCTGAATTAACACCTTTACTTGAATATTACCCCGGTGAACGTCCTGTTTTTGATTTGTTTTCAGTTGAAGCTGAAATACAACGAGCTCTGCATCGTAAAATTGAACTAAAGTCAGGTGGTTATCTTATTTTTGACCAAACAGAAGCGATGACCACTATTGATATTAATACTGGGGCATTTGTGGGTCACCGTAATTTAGAAGACACTATTTTTAGTACAAATATTGAAGCAACACAAGCCATTGCTAGGCAGCTACGTTTAAGGAATTTAGGCGGTATTATCATTGTTGACTTTATTGATATGCACAATGACGATCATAAACGAAGAGTGTTGCACAGTTTAGATATGGCAATGAGTAAAGATAATGTGAAATATAGCATTCATGGTTTTTCAGCACTTGGCTTGGTAGAAATGACACGTAAACGTACCCGAGAAAGTTTGGAACATGTTTTATGTGGTGAATGTCCTGTTTGTATTGGTCGTGGTTATTTAAAAACAGTTGAATCGGTGTGTTTTGAAATACTGCGAGAAATTGTTCGGGTTAATCGTGCTCATGATGCAGATCAGTTTATTGTTTATGCTTCAAGCGCTGTTTGTGATTTTCTAGAGAATGATGAATGTCATAACCTCGGCGAAGTTGAAGTTTTTATTGGCAAGTTGATTAAAGTTAAGCCTGAAGTTATGTATAATCAAGAGCAGTTCGACGTAGTTATGATGTAACGTTAATTTAAGTAAAGTAAAGATAGTTTAATGAGTATTGCAAGTACCTCTAATCGTTGGTTAAACCGACTTTATAAAACAGTAGCCACTTTATTGGTATTACTGGCTGTATTGATCAGTAGCTTTCGTTTGTTTTTACCTTATGTAGAAAACTATCGCGTTGAATTTCAAAACTATCTGAACGATAAAAATCAGACTAATGGAGTCATTGGTTCACTAAGTGTTGCTTGGCAAAGAACAGGCCCTACCATTGTGATGAAGAATGTCAGGTTGTTTGAAAATGATCAAGCTTCTATACATATTAAACAGTTAGATTTACAAGTTGATTTTTGGGAAAGTATTAGTCAACAGCAGCTGATTTCAAATAACTTGGTATTAACAGGGGCAAAAATTAATGTTAATCAAGGCCTCTGGCAAGAAGACCTTAAGGCATCAGGAAATTCAATTTCAAATGAAGTTAATAAGACTTCTTTAGCAGGTGACCGAACAACCAACGATTTTGAATTAATTGCAAATATTTTTATCAATAGGCTAAATAGATTTACTATAAAAGACAGCCAAATTGTGATTAAAAGTGAAACTCTCACACGTGATTTCCATATTAATAAATTAACTTGGCTTAATGAAGGTGACGTACATCAAGCACAAGGTAGCGTTGTGCTTAATGGCTTGAGTTCAAATAATTTACAACTTAGCCTTAAATTAATAGGAGAAGAGGTAAGTGAGTTAAATGGACAGGTTTATTTAAAAGGAAATCATTTAGATATAACTCCTTGGTTAGATAACTTGTTAGCGATAGATAATGATAAAACGAAAACAGATATCAGTTTTGCTACTTGGTTAAATGTTAATAATTCTAGTGTTGATCGTTTACAAGTTGAGTTAGCAGAAAATAAGATAAGTTGGTCATTTGAAAATGAGCAACAAAACTTAACTTTAGGGCAAGGGCAGTTGTTACTTGTTAAAGGCAAACAAAAAGAAAGTTTTAAGCTATTTAGTACACCACTATCTTTACAATTTAATCAACAGCCTTCGCAAAACCTTACCCTAATGCTTAATAAAAAAGCATCGGATTACTCCGCTTATATTTCCACAGTTGATTTTTCTTTAGCAAGTCAGTTAGTGCCATTATTTGTTGGAGAAAAAACTAACCGTGAGCTATTGGCTAAGTTATCCCTTACCGGTCAAGTAAATGACTTGTATATAAGAAACCGGCCACGGCAAGATAATCCTACCCATAAAGAGACAAATCAAAGCAATATGCAAGTTGTCGCTAATTTCTCTAACGTTTCTAGTGACTATAGCCATGGCATTCCCGGCATAACAAACCTTTCAGGGAATGTAAGTTTTGATGATAATTACTTAGCGCTTGAAATGCTTGCTCTGCAGGGCGCTTTAGACTTTGACAAACATTTTGTTCAGCCATTTAAGTACCAATCATTGAGCGCACAAGCGAATATATCATTTAATAAGTCGGGTTGGTCTTTAGCTGTAAATGAGCTTGATTTTATTTCTGAGCAGATAAAATTGTCTGCTCAAGTCCAACTGGAAGCACCTGTTAAAAGTGAAATGACAATGGCGCTGCTTGCAAATATTAAAGAGGGCAATGCAGGTAATGTGGGTCATTATTTACCCTTGTCTATCATGAGTGAAAACCTCGTTAATTATCTTAATAATGCCTTTGTTTCAGGAACAATTAAACAAGCACAAGTGTTACTTAATGGCCCGTTAGCTAACTTTCCTTTTACCGATAATAGTGGCATTTTTGTTGTCGATGCGGAGTTAACAGATAGTCAGTTTAAATTTGCAGATAATTGGCCCGCTATCACTGATTTTTCAGCTAATTTAAATTTCACAAAAAATTCGATGTTAATAACGGGACGTGAAGGCAGTTTAACTGGGTTAGATGTTACGGGAGTCAGAGCCGCGATTAATGATTTTGGCTCGGAAATACTAACGGTTAATGCACTAATAAAGCCAACACCAGCAAAAGCTATTGAGAAGTTAATGAGTAATAGCCCGTTAAAAAACTCCGTCGGTAGTGTTTTAGAACAATTAGATGTTAATGGTAATATCACAGGGCAATTCGACTTGAACTTACCACTTAATGACCTCGATAATGTGCTTGCTAGTGGAAAAATTAACTTTAAGGACAATCAAGTTATACTGCAAACCCCACGGATGAACTTTTCTCAAGTTGAAGGGCAGTTACATTTCGTTAATGATGTAATCGAAACTAATAATTTATCTGTGGTCTGGCAAGACTTACCACTTGCTTTAAACATTAAAGGTATAGATAAGAAAGAATATTATGATACGGATATAAAATTATCAGCAAATTGGCCAGAGAAAAAATGGCAGCAGCATGTGCCATCTGCCTTGCAAAAATATTTGCAAGATCAGGTGAGTTGGCAGGGAAGTTTATCTTTGCATCAGCACCACCAAGGTGGCTTTTCTTATGATTTCACACTGAACTCTGATTTACTTGCTACAACGCTTAATTTACCTAGCCCTTATGGTAAAAACGCTCAGCAAAAAAATAAACTTGTGGTCAATGTTAATGGGCAAATGCAGCAATCAAAGATTACCGCTCAACTTGATGATAATTTAAATTTCTTTGGCGTGCTTAATCACCAAGATATTCGATTTTCACGCGCGCACTTAGTTTTAGGTGACGAGAAAATGCTCTTACCTATGGATGGTTTTCATATAACCACCAAGCTGGAACAAGCGGATTTTTCTCTTTGGCAACCTCTGCTAAGCGACATTATTTCGAGCATTGCACCAGTTGATGCTGATGAAGGTGTCCTTATTCCCGAACAAACAACAGTGAATCCTCAAGATGTGCCATTGTTTGCTAAGCCAGAGCGTATCCGAGGCACCATTGGTAAACTTGCTATTTTAGGGCAAGAATTGAATAACGTTTCTTTTAATTTATTGGATAAAGAGCATTGGTGGTTATTACAGCTTAATGCGAAAGAAACTCGAAGTCAGTTAACGTTTTACCCAAGTTGGCTTGAGCAAGGCGTTGATATTAACGCCGAATTTATTCATCTCAACAAAAAAAAAGATGGTCTACTACGCAAAGAAGATTCAGCGTTAACTCTCACTAAATCAATATCAGACGAACAGCCTAGTTTATCGGCAGTAGAAAATATAAAACAAGTAAACCAGAGCAGTCTTGAGCAAGCAGTGAAAGAATTTATTAATAATAACGACACTATTTTTTCGAGTATTCCGCCATTGAAATTACATTGCGATCGTTGCCAAGTAGGATCATTAAATTTCGGGCAAGTTGATTTTACCGTAGAGCGAAGCGGTGATGATATGGTTAAGATTAATCATTTTAGAGCAGAGCGAGAGCAAGCAAAATTAAACTTTACTGCAACATGGTTCAAAAATGATCTACTATCCGAAACAAGCTTATCGGGTGATATGTCACTTAATAGTATTGAATACGAGTTAAAACAATTGGGTTTTGATTCCATTATTCGTGATAGTGGTGGTAATGTTGATTTTAATGTTAGTTGGCAAGGTGGCCCTCATGATTTTGATTTGTCGAATTTAAATGGTAAATATGAAGCTAAACTAGATGATGGATATTTGGCTGAAGTGAGCGACAAAGCACGCATTTTTTCAGTGTTAAGTTTAGAGTCATTAGTGCGAAAGCTCACGCTAGATTTCCGTGATATTTTCAGTGACGGCATGTTTTATAGTGATATTCGAGGTGACTATATAATTGAGCAAGGTGTATTAACCACCACAAATACTAAAATGAATGGTACGGCTGGAAATTTATTAATGAAGGGTAGTACTGATCTTGTTTCAGGTGAACTTGACTATAAACTATCCTACAAACCTAACTTGAGTTCTAGTTTACCTGTTTTGGCTTGGATAGCGACATTAAACCCTGTTACCTTTTTAGCCGGAGTTGCCATAGATCAAGTGATAAAATCACAAGTCGTTTCAGAATTTAATTTTGAACTAACCGGTACTGTGGGATCGCCTCAGTTTAAAGAGGTAAACCGCAAAAATAAAAATATTCGGGTTAATGGTTCCTCAGTACCTGAAATTGTTGACTCAACGACAAAGCCACAAAAACCGGGTAAAGATGAAAAGTTACCGGTAAAACATCTAGAGCAATATAATAAAAAGAAAGTCAGTTTAGATCTGGCTGAAAAGGAAAAGATAGATGGTTGAGCTGATCATAAATGATTAATGACATGAGGGTTATATTGTCGGCAATACAATTAACATCAACAACAAATGTTGAGGTTAATTTAGCGACTATTAAGAGGCTTCTCACGAAAATTACCCGATTAAATCATGCAACGGATGCTGAATTAGATAATGTGAGACATTTGGTTGTCTTGCCAGAGTGTTGTTTATATTTTGGTGGTAAAGATAGTGAGCAATTGGCGCTTGCTGAAAATAGCGATGCTCAAAATGATTTGTTAATCGCTCTAAGCCAACTTGCCAAGCAATTTAGTGTGTATCTTGTTGCGGGTACTGTGCCGATATTAACCTCTCAAGGTAACAAGTTTACCAACAGTAGTTGTGTGTTTAGCCCTCAAGGGGAATTGCTAGATCGTTATGATAAAATTCACTTATTTGATGTAGCCGTCAGTGATAGTACTCAACAATATTGTGAGTCTCGTTATACTCAAAAGGGTAGTAAGTTGAGTCTGGTTAATACTGAATTTGCCAATATTGGTTTATCAATCTGTTTTGATCTGCGCTTTCCCGTTTTATTCAATCAATTAACAAAACAAGGCGCTGATATCATTACTGTGCCGAGTGCTTTTACTCGAGTCACGGGCAAAGCGCATTGGCAAACTTTATTGCAAGCGAGGGCAATAGAAAATCAGGTTTATATCATCGCTTCGGGTCAGGAAGGAATACACGAAAATGGTAGAGAAACTTGGGGACATTCTATGATTATTAGTCCTTGGGGAGAAATTCTTGCCTGTTTACCCCGAGAAGAGGGTTATATTAGCGTCGATTTTCAGCCTAATGAAGTTAAACGTATACGCAAAAGTATGCCGTTAACTTCTACTTTATCGTAAGGATATTGTACTTAAATAGAATGTGTTCGGTCTAGTGCTATTGTGGTTACACCGCAATATGCTTAAATAAACTTATAGAATATTAAATAGAAGTAGAATTTTAAATGAATAGTGTCGAACAAGCGTTATTGGCGGATAGCCAACTTGATGATGAAACCTTAACCAAAACACTCAATAGCATGATGACTCAGCAAGTTGATTTTGCTGATCTGTATTTTCAATCATCAGAACATGAATCTTGGATGTTAGAAGATGGCATCGTTAAAGAAGGTTCATATAATATCGAACGCGGTGTTGGAGTACGTGCCATTAGTGGTGAGAAAACAGGTTTTGCTTATTCTGATGATATTTCTCCGCTGGCATTACAAAAAGCGGCTAATGCGGCAAAGGGGATTGCTGATAGTGGTGCTAGTGCAACGGTGCAGGCATTTAAACGTCAATCACCTATTCAAATTTATCAGTCAGTTGAGCCATTAGGTAGTTTGACTCAAGAACAAAAAATCGATTTGCTTCATGAAGTAGAGGCGCATGCACGGCAAGTTGATAGTCGTGTGACACAAGTTATTGTTAGTTTGTCTGGTGTTTATGAAAGAGTTTTAGTTGCTGCAACAGATGGCACGTTTGCAAGTGATATACGTCCATTAGTACGCCTTAATTGTTCGGTATTAGTTGAAGATAATGGCAAACGTGAACGTGCTAGTTCAGGCGGTGGAGCGCGTACCGATTATAGTTATTTCTTCGAGGTAGATAGCTTGGCTTTTGGAGGCAGCAAGAAAGCACGTTACCTTACTTACGCAGAAGAAGCTGTTCGTCAAGCATTAGTTAACCTTGTTGCAATTGATGCACCAGCAGGTACTTTTCCTGTTGTTTTAGGGGCTGGTTGGCCTGGTGTTTTATTGCATGAAGCCGTTGGACATGGTTTGGAGGGTGACTTTAACCGTAAAGGTTCATCAGCCTTCTCTGGTAAAGTAGGGCAACAAGTGACCTCGGAACTTTGCACTATTGTTGATGATGGTACGTTAGCTAACCGTCGTGGTTCAATTACCATTGATGATGAAGGTACACCTGGACAGTATAATGTACTGATTGAAAAGGGCATTCTAAAAGGTTATATGCAAGATAAGCATAATGCCTCACTCATGGGCGTAAAACCCACAGGTAATGGTCGCCGTGAATCGTATGCGCATTTACCTATGCCTCGTATGACGAATACTTATATGTTAGCGGGTGAGTCTAGCCCTGAAGAGATTATAAAGTCAGTAAAAAAAGGCATCTACGCACCTAACTTTGCCGGCGGTCAAGTGGATATCACCTCAGGTAAATTTGTTTTTACTAGCTCTGAAGCTTATTTGATTGAAAATGGTGAAATTACCTCACCCGTTAAGGGAGCGACTTTAATTGGTAGTGGCCCTGAAGCGATGAAGAATATCTCTATGGTGGGAAATGACCTTAAATTAGATGCGGGTGTGGGTGTTTGCGGTAAAGATGGCCAAAGTATGCCTGTTGGAGTCGGTCAACCCACGCTGAAAGTAGATGAAATGACTATTGGTGGTACACAGTAAGTTTAGTTTTTCATAGAGCTTTTCTCATAACTGCTTTGTCATAACTGCTATGTCATAAGTATTAAGAGAACATTAAAAAAACGGCTAAGTGATTATTGATAATCACTTAGCCGTTTTTAGTTTAATTGCATTTGTACAATCCGTAATTATTGCTTACGGAATATATTTCAGCTTTTTATACTTTTATCACAGTAGCGCTTTTGTAACGGCAGCCACTAATGAGCAATAATAGATAAAGCAATAAATAACTAGCGCCACCTGAACTACTTTTTTCTGCAACAGGAGTTACTGGTTTAGGCGCTGCTTCATCATTATTAATGGTGATTGTCATTGATGACTGAACACCCGTTAAATAATCACTGCTTATCTCAAGGGAAAAACTTTTGTCAACGGCATAGCTATTATTGTCAATAACGGACAGCTCAAATGTTTTCTCAACATCATACTGTTCAAAAACTAAGGTTTTATTGACCTCTTGATAGTCAGTGCCCGCCATAGCTGTTCCATCTTTTGATGAGAGGGTAAATTCAATTTGTTCATCAACACCGCCAATACGTGTAACGGTCACCGAGTAGGTACCTGAGTTTTCAGCTATGGACATACTACTAACCTTAAATTGTAGCGCCCCTCTATGTTCGTTATCTTCAATATAAATATAAGCGCGCGTATCATAAAGCTCTTCACTTATGACATCATCACCCGATAAAGTGATATAAAGCTCCTTATCACCATCAACCTTTAAGTCATCGAGTAAAGTGAGCTCTATCGTTTTACTGAGTTCGCCTGCGGTAAACACTATGGTATTTGATGCTAAAGCTGCATAATCAATACCCTCAACCGCATTGTCTGACTCGATGGTAAAGTTTGCACTGCTATCAGTACCATTGTCATACGATCGAGCCACCACAAATTCAAGTGTATGTTCACCTTCAAGATAATGTTCGTCAGCTCGAGATTCCATCGTTATTGATACTGGTTTTACTGCACTGTCTAAGCCAAAAAAATCTAAATACTTACTCATTACGGGAAGAGCCAGTGAATGAGGAAACCATGAGTACTTCCCCGTTGTGGCAATTATTTTGGAGCTGGCAATTTCATTACTGATGGTATTGCTAAAGTTTCTATCACTGGTTTGCCAGAGGTTATTCGTTTTACCGTTATTCCAGTACGACTCTAGCTCATTAACTAAAAAATATCCCTCGGGAGTGCTATAACTCAATCCCTCAACAATCGAGCCTTGCAATCCACTAATTGTTGCAGGGGCCTGTGACCATCGAGTTGTTGCTTGAATACCAAAATCACGCCACTGAGTATTGATTGCAGAGCGATCGAAATACCAATCTGTATTTTCATAATAAAGATGCCCACCTAAATTAACATAATTGATAAGTCGACTGAATTGCTCATCAGTTAATGAGTTGTGGTTATGCGCAACAACGAATATTGCTGGGATATCATCGGGTGTTACGATGGCAATATCTGACATGCGCAATACTGGTTTTAAGAAGTAGTCTAAGGTTTGTGCAAGAGTATCGTCATTGGTCAAATTAACCACTATAAGTGCAGTTTCGTCTGGTAATTTTAAGCCTTGGAGGCTGGTAATACCTTTTGCTGTTGCAGTGTAGGCTTCAACAACTATATTAACATTGCCAGGTAATACTCCAGTTGATAATAAATTAAATTGGTAAGGGGCTTCAAAATCTTCATTAATAAGCTCGCCATTAACATATAGAGCCACTTTGGTTATCGCATCAACAGAATCAATATTAGCAATAAGCGTATTATTATCAGCCAGTGCCTCTAAATGCTTTAAACCAGAGAGAGTAATGGTAGGTATGCTAACAATACTAGCGGCCATGCTGATAAGTGAATCAGATTTCTGTATCGTTTTTATTTCTACTGAGGCATTGCGCTCAACATAACTGGTACTACTTGGCGTTGTTAACGAAGTTAACTCATCTTCTGCTTGAAAATAAAGCTCAGTGATATCGGTATAATTTTTATCATAAACTAGCTTGATTAACGGGTGTTCGCTGTAGCTGTTATCAAATTTAAAATCTGAATACTCAAGCGTTGCATCAACATGCCAAATTAATAATCCCGTATCGTACATATCTTTATCGTTATCTTGCTGGTCGCGGTGTTGTACGACGAAGTATTCACTTAAACCTTTATCAAGGGTTAACTCGGGCATAATAATCAAGGCATCTTGGCTAATACTTGATGCTTGCAAAGTGATATTTTGGGAACCACTACCAACAACTTTGGGCTCAATCCAGCCTAATAAAAATTTTGAAAAAGCATTATGATCACCACTGTTATTACGCATCATATCTGCAATAGGAAATTCTAAATCTGGGCCGATTTCTCTATCGTAATCATAATAATCAGGCAAACCTAAAGCATGGCCGGTTTCATGAATCAAAGTTGTAGGATTAAAATCATCAACTTCATTATCATAACTAAGCGCTTGCCATGAGTATGTGCTTAATGTTTTTCCTGACAAAATAAAGTCAGTATCGTAGATTGAACTTTGATGACCCCACCACTGACTAGCCCATTCACCTATTTCACCGGTCCAAATTACTGAAAAATAATCAATAACGCCATCGCCATCATTATCATATTGACTAAAATCAACGCCTTGTTCTTCATGAAAGCGCAATGCATCTTTTATAATATCTCGTTCACTGCTGACTTCATCACGCGGATAAGTTGTGGTGTACCAAGGCAATACTTCTCCCGTAATGGTCAATTGATCATAAGAAGAACGTTTATAAAAATTGGTTAAACTTTCTCTAGGAAATCGTTCACTGAGCCCGTCACCATAAATATGGTTATAGATTACTTCAGCAGATTGATGTTCGGGTGCTGGTGAGTCTGAAAAAGCCAATAATAAGGTAAAGGTTTTTTGCGTGCCGGTACTTGCAAACCCTGTTTTCCAAGGAGTAATACTCTCAGGAGCCGAGCTGTTCTTTTGCTGATTTTTTATATCTAAAGTACGAGTTAGGTATTGCTCGGCGGTATTCGTTAGTTTTCCGGATACCTTAAAGTTACCATAAGCTTTTGCTTTGAGAATTTTCTCTTGCAAAGAACCTTGTTTTTTATAGTTGGCTAATTGTTCTTTGGTTGGCGGTTGCAGTGCTTGTGCTGAGAAAGGGATGACGTTTGCTAAAAGGAAAACGAGTAGTGTTAGATACTTAAATAAATTCAAAATGAATATTCCTTTTCAATTCAGAGTTTTTGCTCTATAGATAAAGTTTTACGCTACAAATAAACAGAGATATTTTTTATTTGTAGCTTGTAATGGTCTTTTTGGTTTAACTATTTTCTTTCAAATAAGTAAATAGATTTTTATAATGTTTACCTATTTTTTCGGATTTTTTCTCTTTTGCCGCCAAACGCACTAGTTGTTTGAGTTTTTGACGCTCCAAGCCTTGAAACTCAGCCAATAGTTCTTCAACAGCCTCATTACCTTGCTCTATTAATTCATCACGTAAGGTCTCCAAACGCACAAATTTAGCCGTGTTTTGTTGATGTTTGTTTGCAACTACATCAAGTGCTTGATAAATAGGTTCAAGATCTGTTTCAAGTAATATCTTAGCTGTGTGGCGAATATGGCGGCGCAATGCTTCATGTTTGTTTTTTATTTTATCCGCAACAATCATCGCATCTTTAAGCTCCTCGGTAAGAGGGAGAAGGCTGCGTTGGTGCTTAGACATCTCGATTATACTTTGAGCAAAATCTTGCAATTGATGCATTTCTCGCTTTATTTCTGTTTTACTTTTTAATTCTTCTTCTAATTCGTCGATATCGTTGGCTGACTGGGGCATAATAATATCTAATACCATGTTAAAATAAATAATAATTACCTTTATTATACCATTAAAGTTGTAATTATCTAACCTCGCTAACCAAGCGCAATTAATCCCTTAAAAGATACGAGAAAGTTGTAATATATGACCACAAGTAACAGACCTGTTGACCAGTTAACCGAACAATTGGACGAAGTGAAAATAAGAGTGGCTCGTGTCCTTGATTTAGCCAAATCTTTAGGGGCTGATGGTGCAGAAGTTGCCATGAGTCGTCAGCAAGGCTTAAGTGTTAATACCCGTATGGGGGAAGTGGAAAATGTTGAGTTTACCAATGATGGCGCTTTAGGTATTACGGTTTATCAAGCAGGCAGAAAAGGTAGTGCTTCAACGGCAGATCTATCTGAAGATGCTTTAATAAAAACGGTAACCGCTGCGGTTAATATTGCCAAATATACTTCAGTTGATGACTGCTCTGGTTTGGCGGATAAAGAATTATTGGCAATGCAGCCATCAGATTTAGACTTGTATCACCCAAAAGCGTTAACTACAGATCAAGCGATTCAATTAGCAAAAGAGTGTGAAGAAGCTGCTTTGGCAGTGGATAAACGTATCACCAATTCTGACGGTGCCAACTTAGATAGCTTCTCAGGTTTTAAAGTTTATGGTAACAGTCATGGACAATTAGTCGGTTACCCAAGTTCACGTCATAGTTTAAGTTGTGTAATGATTGCAAGTGACGGTGATGATATGCAGCGTGATTATGCCTACAGTGTTAATCGTGACTTTAGCCTGTTAGATAACGCTAGAAAAATTGGTTTAAAAGCATCACATGAGGTGTTATCTCGGCTGAATGCGCAAAAAATACCCACGGCGAAAGTACCCGTACTATTTCGTGCCGATATTGCTAATACAATGTGGGGACATTTCATTGCGGCGATAAGCGGCGGTAACTTATATCGTAAGTCGTCATTTCTATTAGATGCTTTAGGTGATGATATTTTTCCTGACTTTTTAAATATCAGTGAGCGACCTCATATTGCTAAAGCATTAGCGAGTAGTGCTTTTGATAGTGAAGGTGTATTAACGAAAGATAGAGAAATCATCACTAATGGCGCTTTGCAAACCTATCTTTTAACCAGTTACTCTGCACGTAAATTAGGATTAAAGACCACAGGCCATGCCGGCGGAATTCATAACTGGTTAGTTGAAGCTAAAGGGCAGAGTAATAATTTTGACAGCATGTTAAAAACCTTAGGTACCGGCTTGCTAGTAACTGAACTTATGGGACAAGGGGTAAATGTTGTTAATGGTGATTACTCACGTGGTGCGGCAGGCTTTTGGGTAGAAAATGGTGAAATAGCTTACCCTGTAAGTGAAATTACTATTGCAGGTAATTTAGCTAAGATGTTTAAAGGTATCGTTGCGGTAGGCTCTGATGTCGATAAGCACGGTAGTATATTTACCGGTTCAGTATTGATTGATGAGATGCAAATCGCAGGGCATTAGTCTTGAAGTTTTGGCCATCACACTTCAAGGTGCTGAAATATAAATCTTGAAGTGGGACGGGTATATAAGCTGTAACATTTTATTTTATCGTGATGATAACAATGTGACCGCTTTAACGTCTTAGGTTAGTCGTTTAGGTTAGGAATTTAGCTTGGTATATTAAGTTAATAGTAACGTTGCGGTACCTAAAAAAGCAAAAATTCCAACTACATCAGTAACGGTAGTAATAATGACGCCACCGGCTAGGGCCGGATCAATCTTCATCCGTTTAAGCAATAGTGGGATACTAACACCTGCCAATCCTGCAGCGGTTAGGTTTACCAACATAGCAAAAGCTATCACACCACCGAGCATTAAATCTTGTTTCCAAATCGCAACGACGCTGGCAATAAGTCCAGCCCAAATCAATCCGTTTAAAAAACCAATAGCGACTTCTTTGGTTAATAGTGCACGAGCATTACTGTCGCCTACATGGCCTAAAGCCATACCTCGAATAACTAATGTTAGTGTTTGACTGCCAGCAACACCGCCCATACTCGGCACTAATGAATTAAGTACAGCTAGAATAGCAAGTTCTTGGAAAATACCTTCAAACATACTAGTCACAGCAACGGCTAATAGTGCTGTGATTAGATTAACACCAAGCCATAAAGAGCGTTGTTTAGTACTCTTTAATACGGGAGCAAAAGTATCGGCTTCGTCATCTAAACCTGCCATACTCATCATGCTATGTTCAGCTTCTTCACGAATAATATCAATAACATCATCTATGGTGATACGACCTAATAAATGACCATCTTCATCAACTACAGGAGCAGAAACCCAATCATGACGCTCAAAAAGCTGAGCGACTTCTTGTTCACTTATTTCGGCTTGCACGGCTTCAATCTCAGCATCAATTAAACTAGAAACAATAATATCGGCTTTAGCAGTAACAATGCTCGTTAATGAAACAGAGCCAATAAAACGGTTATTCCTGTCTACGACATAAAAAGAATCGGTCGCTTCAGGTAAATCACCTTTTAAGCGTAAATAACGTAATACTACATCAACACTCACATCTGGGCGTAAGGTGATGGTATCGGTATTCATAATACCGCCAGCGGTATCTTCTTCATAAGATAAAGCCGTTTCTACCCGGCTTCTATCTTGATAGTCCATGGTATTAAGTACTTCGTTAAAAATACTATCGGGTAAGGTACGTAAGACTTCAGCTAAATCATCAACATCCATACCTTCTGCAACAGCAGCAAGTTTTTCAGGACGCATACTTTTCAATATGCCCTTACGGACTTCTTCATTAAGCTCTTCTAATACTTCACCATGAAAATCAGGATCAATGAGTTGCCAAAGCACAGGACGACTTTTAGGGGTGGATGATTCTAAAATGAGTGCTAAATCATAAGCAGGCATGTGTTGTAGCAGTTTGCGTACATAAACAAACATGCCACTGCCGAGGGCTTCATTAACTTGCTGTAATTTTTTTTGGTTATCTTGTTGCTTGGATAATTGAAGATATTCTTGCTCTGAAATTTCGGCCATAATAACTCTGCTCTTGAAGGTTCAGTTTGGAAAGTACAGCGAACTAGACTCACTGTTAGATAAATACTGCTTAGGAAATAAAGAAAATATCCAGTAAAGCTTTTTGCATTAGTTTATCGTAAGTAAGTGGTTTTATCAGCTTTTTTATTGAAAGCTATAGCTTTTCTAAGGTAGTTTTTTATTCACCTTCATCAAATTTTTCAGAAATTAGTAGGCAAATTTCATGCAGAGCAAGCTCCGCATCTTCACCCGTTGACGTTATGTTTACTGTTTTACCTTGGCCACCTGCCAGTAACATCAGTGCCATAATACTACCAGCGTCAGCTTTTTTTCCTGCTAATTCTACGGTTATTTTTGCTTTAAACTTTTGACTTAGTTGAGCTAATTTTGTTGCGGCTCGAGCATGTAAGCCAAGTTTATTACAAATAGTGACCTCTTGGTTATATGTAGACATAATAACTCTCCTTCAGGTTTATTGTCCTCAGCTGGACTTAATTTCGATATCTCTATGGTGAGTTTGAATGTCTTTTCGTTCTTTGCGAAAGTTTTTGGCTAGTAATTCAGCAATGTATACAGATCTGTGTTTACCGCCAGTACATCCTATAGCTATAGTGACATAACTGCGATTATTACGCTCTAAGTGAGGTAACCAAGTCATCATAAAACTGTTAATTTGCCAAATAAATTTAGTCACTATAGGCTGACTAGCAAGAAAGTCTTTTACATCGTGATCTAACCCTGTTTTTCCTTTTAGCTCTTTCTCCCAAAAAGGATTAGGTAAAAATCTTGCGTCAAAAACATAATCAGCATCAACGGGAATACCATGTTTAAAGCCAAAAGATTGAAAAACTAATACCATAGAGCCCGTTTTTTTACCTAAAATTCGTTCTCTTACTAAATCCGCAAGTTGGTGTGGTGATAACTGACTGGTATTAATATATAAGTCAGCATTGGTTGATATAGGTTCAAGTAAGGTTTTTTCTAAGGCAATAGCTTGATCAAGGGCTATATTTTCCTTGATTAAAGGGTGTAAGCGACGAGTTTCACTAAAGCGACGTATTAAGTCATTATCATCGGCATCAAGGTAAAGAGTGGTTACGTCAACAATATTAGGTAAATAAGCAATGATTTCTGGAATGTCTTGTGGATCTTTGGGTAAGTTTCTCACATCCAGGCTTACTGCTACGTTTTCATAATCATTGATAACTGTATGAGTTAATGCTGGTAAAAGATTGATTGGTATATTATCAACACAGTAATATCCTAAATCTTCTAATACTCTTAAAGCAACTGATTTTCCTGAGCCTGAGCGACCACTGACGATAATAAGTTTCATTGATTTTCTCTTAATAAACCATTAACTATTTTCTTGGATTAATTCATATAAGGCGTGTTTATCTGTGCACTTACGTACTTGTTTGATAATTTTTTTATCACTAAATAGTTTAGCAATGTTTTGTAAGGTATCTAAGTGCTCTTGGCAGCTATCTTTGGGGACAAATAAACTAATAAATATATCAACATCACGACTATCAATTGCATCAAAGTCAATAGCTTGCTTTGTTGTTATCAATACCGCAATCGCTTTGTTATTATTTGGAATACGACCATGAGGGATGGCAATGCCATTACCTATACCAGTACTCCCCATTTTTTCTCTATCAAGTAGGCTATCAAGTAGCTCATCTTCTTCAATATCGATAACTTGTGTTATTGCTATTTGACATATTTGGTCTAAGAGTCGTTTTTTACTATTTGCAGGTGCGTGACACAAAATACTGTCTAGGTTTAGGATGTCTGATAATTTCATAGAGTCTAACTTTAGATACTTGCTTATTAAGGCACCGAATACAGTGCCTTATTTTAAGGATAATTCTAATGCTTAATGTTGAGAAACTTTGCCTTTATGTTTTAATATTTGGCGATCCAGTTTATCAACTAAGGTATCAATAGAGGCATACATGTCAGCATTTACTGCAGACGCAAATACTTCACTACCATTAAGATGTACGGTAGCTTCCGCTTTTTGGTCGAGTTTTTCAACGGTTAAAATCACTTGAACATTATTGATATGATCAAAATGTCGTTCTAATTTATTAAACTTAGTATCCACATATTCGCGTAGTGAATTAGTTACTTCTACATGATGACCAGAAAGATTAATTTGCATAAACGTGATCCTTTTATTTAATATTCTTAAAGTAAACTTTTACGTTGGTTTGACGGTGGAATAGCTAATGATTCTCTATATTTAGCTATTGTTCGCCTCGCAACTTTAATACCCTGCTCAGCTAATAAATCAGCCATTTTACTATCACTTAGCGGTTTAGCAGGGGTTTCAGCTAAGATGAGTTTTTTAATCAGTGAGCGAATTGCTGTGGATGAACACTCTCCACCATTTTCTGTGCTGACATGACTTGAGAAGAAATATTTCAGCTCAAATATGCCTCTGGGAGTGTGCATGTATTTTTGTGTTGTTACCCGTGAAATAGTTGATTCATGCATGTCTACTGCTTCAGCAATATCATTCAATACCATAGGACGCATCGCTTCTGCGCCATGTTCTAGAAACCCTTGTTGGCGTTGAACAATGCAATTAGATACTTTCAATAGGGTATCATTTCGAGACTCTAAACTTTTGATAAACCATTTAGCATCTTGTAAGTTTGCTCTAATAAACTGTCCATCAGTAGATGATTTCATGGTTTTAGACATGGCTGCATACTGTTGATTAATTGATAGCTTAGGCGTGCTATCTGAGTTTAATTCAACCATCCAACGGCCATTTTTTTTCTCAACAGTAACATCAGGAATAACGTATTGATCGTTACCTTTAACGACGGCATCACCAGGGCGAGGGTTTAAACTTTGGATTAAACGCATGACCTCACGAAGTTGGTCTTCTTTGAGTTTTGTTTTGCGCATAAGTTGGCGATAATCTCTATTGCCAAGCAAATCGATATGTTCATTGATGACCATTTTACTTTCATTGAGAAAAGGTGTGTCATGGGAAAACTGGTTAAGTTGAATGAGCAAACACTCGGGAATAGAGCGCGCTGCAACGCCAATAGGGTCAAACATATTTATGCGTTTTAAGACCGCTTCAACTTCATCAAGCTCAACACCTTCAATACCAACACTCTCTAATATATCATCAGAGGATATGGTTAAATAACCCGCTTCATCAACCGCTTCAATTATAGCGATAGCGATAGTTTTATCTGTATCAGAAAAAGGTGTTAACTCCATTTGCCATATTAAATGGTCTTGAATTGAATCACTGGTTTCACCTTGATAGGTAAAATCATCGGCGGGACTACTTACCGCGCCAGTATTAGATACACCTGCGCTATAGCTTTCTTCCCAAGTGGTATCAATATTTAATTCTTCGGGGATATCACTTTTTTCCATCGCTTCTGTTGTCGTGATTTCATCAATGTTATTGACCGGCTCCTCACTAGCATCACTAATATTTTGCTCTGTACTTATCTCACTGGTGTTAGCAGAAAAAGCGTCTTCTAAATTATTTTGTTCAGTGACCTCTGCCGCTGAAGAACTATCTTCTGTGCTATTTTCATCTAATTCAAGCAGTGGATTACTTTCTAATGCTTCTTGAATTTCTTGTTGTAACTCTAACGTTGATAACTGTAACAGCTTAATTGCCTGTTGCAGTTGCGGTGTCATGGTTAAGTGTTGTCCAATACGGAGCTGTAGCGTAGGGCGCATTAAATTCTATATTTTCCTATTTCAGTGATTTCAGTGATTTTCAATGATTAACCTATGTCTTACTAATGTCTTAGCTATGTATTATCTTAACTATAGCGTGAATTGCTCACCAAGGTATACGTCTCTGACTTTTTGATTAGCAAGAATTTGATCTGCATTACCTTCGGCAATAATTTCACCATGACTTACAATATAAGCATGTTCACATACATCTAAAGTTTCACGAACATTATGATCAGTGATTAAAATACCAATGCCTCGTTCCTTTAAGTGTAAGATGATTTTTTTAATGTCGCCAACCGAAATTGGGTCAACACCTGCAAAAGGTTCATCGAGCAAGATAAATTGTGGCTCTGCAGCTAAAGCGCGAGCTATTTCAACTCGCCGCCTTTCTCCACCAGATAAGCTCATACCTGTATTGTCTTTAATATGACAAATATTAAACTCTTCTAATAAATGCTCTAATTTTTCAGCACGTTGAATATCAGTTAATTGCTTCTGAGTTTGCAAAATTGCCATGATATTGTCAGTGACGGTTAACTTTCTAAATATTGACGCCTCTTGCGGTAAATAACCAATACCTCGTCTGGCTCTTTCGTGCATAGGAGCTAGCGTAAGATCTTGACCATTAAGCATGATGTGGCCATCGTCATTAGGCACTAAACCAACAATCATATAAAAAGAAGTGGTTTTACCTGCGCCATTCGGTCCAAGTAAGCCGACAATTTGGCCAGCTGCAACTTGTAAACTAACATTTTTAACGACTTTTCGATTTTTATAGGATTTAGCTAAGCCACTAGCCACTAGGGTATTAATCGCTGTGTTATTGGCCTTGTTAGTTATTGTCACTGCTATTATTGCCTTACGGTTATTTATTATCTTTTTTATCTTTAATGTCTTTATTGCTTTTTTGTTTTTTTAGTATTGTCGGTTGCAATACGGTTGTCACTGTTTGATCGTTTTCACTTTCTGCTTCAAGCTTTTCACTTAAGGTATTGTAAGTTATTTTACTACCACTAACCTCACTGCCCGCCTGTTTAACTACGGCATTACCCGATACAGTGATAATGTTTAAATGAGGTAAATACTTAATTTCATCCGCTTGTAAACTAATTAACGTACCGTCTTCTAATTCTTGCTGGAATACTGCAGGTTTACCTGTCGCTAGATAAGTATCTGCTTGTTCGCCGCTATTGGGATCTTTTTTGCTAAAAACTTGTACTAAGTCAGCCGTAATAAGAATAGAGCCTTGACTGATATTTACGTCCTCTAAATAACTTGCTATTTTATTTTTTAAATCAGCCGCTTGTCGTTGTGATTTGATCGTTATCTCTTGTGATAAATCTTTTTTTGCTGCTTGCACAGTATTAAGGCCGCTAATCAGTATAAGTGCAGAGGCGGTTATTAGTCTTAGTTTAGTACCTAATTCTGTTTTGTTTTTTATATTAAATTTAATATTCATTAGTTTCTTTATAAATAGTTCGTACATGCTCTGTTAATGTCATTTGTTTGGTGTTTAAGTCAATAATAAGCCCTGAGCCGTACATGGTAAAATCTTTGCCTATCACCATCACGGTTTGCTCTGAACTTATAATATTAGTATTTAAATCTAATTCTAAGTATTTACAATGAATTTCTTCAATTAAGCTATCTTTTTCCGTTGCTTTTAAGCGTACTCTATTATTAAGAATTACTCTGTTATTTTTATGTAGTGTCGCTTCTTTTGCGGTGATCTTCCATGGCTCACCATTGTTTTTGGGATGCAGAGTATAGTTGGGTAGCTCGAAGTGAGTTAACTCTAAACTTGCATAGTGTTCCATTCTATCGGCTTCAATAGTGTGCGATAGTTTACCCGTGTCAGTGTAAATTTTACTTTTTAATGTTTCAGCGATAAAGTCAGGTGTGAGTTCGTTATTTATTATACCCTCTTCTTCGCTTGTGGCACTTCGCCATTCTATAATGCCATAAACAGTGGCACTAAGTAGTAAAATAAATAGCGCTAAGCTATTTAACCTATTCATATACTCGCGCCTGTCATCTTATCTAAAGTATTCTGGCTTTGCATAATTAAATCACAGATTTCTCTTACTGCACCAAAACCACCACGGGTAAAACTAATATAGTCGGCATGTTTAATCACTAACGGATGAGCATCATTCACTGCAACACCTAAGCTAACCGCTTCAATACATGCCAAGTCAGGCACATCGTCACCTATATATGCTACTTCACTCAGTTGAATATTTAGCTCTTTTGTTAGCGCGAGTAACGCTGGGAGTTTATTTTCTTGCCCTTGAATGATGTGTTTAACATTTAAGGCCGCCATGCGATTTGCAACAATAGCTGAATTTCTACCGGTTATAATCGCTACATCAACACCATTAGCACCGAGTGATTTTATGCCGAGACCATCTTTAGTATGAAAGGCTTTGAGTTCCTCGCCTTCGTTACCTAAATAAATTCGCCCATCAGAGAATACGCCATCAACATCACAAACCAGTAATTTTATTTTTTTAGCTTTTGATAAAATGGTGGTTGCAACATCACCATACAAGGTCGTTGTTAAACTCGTTGTCAAGTTAGACATTACAATACTCCAGAGCTAAGTAAGTCATGCATGTTCATTGCGCCTACAACACGATTAGTGGTATCGACTATAATTAAGCCGTTTATTTTTTTATCTTCCATAATTCTAAGCGCTTGCGCTGCTAACATGTCTGCTTGTGCTACACGGGGGGTTTTTGTCATCACAGTGCTAATGTTATCAGTATGAATATCAATTTTTTCATCAAGAATACGCCTTAAATCACCATCAGTAAATAAACCCACTAGTTCTCTATTCGCATTAACGATGGCAGTCATGCCTAAGCCTTTCAATGACATTTCGACCAAGGCGTCTTTAATCAATGCTTGCTCTGAGACCTGAGGAATACGCTCTCCTTGGTGCATAATGTCACTTAATCTAAGTAATAGTTGTTTACCTAAGCTACCGCCTGGATGTGAGAGGGCAAAATCATCAGCCGTAAAACCTCGCGCATTAAGTAAGGCTACTGCCAAAGCATCTCCCATGACTAACGTTGCTGTTGTGCTTGAAGTGGGGGCTAAACCTAAGGGGCATGCCTCATGGCTGACCTTGATGCAGACATGAGTATCAGCTAGTTTAGCTAACGTTGATTCAGTATTACCTGTCATTGATATTAACTTCGCACCGATACGCTTTATCACCGGAATTATTGCTAAGACTTCACCTGTTTCACCCGAATTTGAGATGGTTAATACGACATCATCGGCAGTAATCATGCCTAAGTCACCGTGACTGGCCTCACCTGGATGCACAAAAAAAGCGGGTGTGCCTGTGCTGGCTAATGTTGCGGCTATTTTTCCGCCAATATGACCTGATTTACCCATACCAATAACAATTACTCGACCTTGGCAGTGGTACATTAACTGACAAGCCTGTTCAAAATTATCATCAATGTATTGCAAAAGCTCATGAATAGCTTGTTGTTCAATGTTAATAACGTTTTTTGCTAATTGTTTGAAATTTTGCATAATATTTTTAGTTCAAACCTTGGTAGTGTTAACTTAATGTGAGTTAAGCTGACTAAAAAGCAATACTTGATAAGCAATAAAACTCATGAGTAATAAAGCACCTTTAACACGGGTTATTCTAAAAGATCCTGCTTTGCGACTAAAACATAATATAAATAAGAGAATGGTGACGCCAAGCATATAAGGGGCATCACGTGATGCAGCTAAGGGGTCTATCGGCCCTGGAGCAATTAAACTTGCTATGGGTAATACGGCTAAGATATTAAAAATATTTGAACCAATGATATTTCCTAAAGCGAGGTCATCTTCTTTTTTCATTATGCTAGCAATGCTGGCTGCCAGCTCAGGTAAACTTGTGCCGATAGCTATGATAGTTAAACCAATCACTAAATCACTAATACCAAAGGCTTTAGCGATATAGACGGAAGAGTCAACTAAAAAGCTTGCACTTAAAGGTAATAATATTATGCCAACAACTAGCCATAAAACAGAGTGCTTCATATTAACGCCTGTCGGCACGTCTTGTTCTGCTTCAATAATTAACGGGTCTGTACTGGGTTTGCCCTTTGTTTTTTTTATGGTTATAACTAATAAAGTAACAATGTAAGTGGCAAAACCAATCATTAGCAATATACCTTCTAAAAAACTGAAGTTGTTATCGGTAAATAACCAATAGGCTAATGCTGTAACGATTAAGATAAGGGGTATTTCTCGTTTAACGGTTTGTGAAGAAACCGTTAGCGGTTGTAACAGGGCTGTTATACCTAAAACTAAAGCTATGTTCGTAATATTTGAACCGATAGCATTACCTATAGCTGTGTCTGGATTACCTTGCATTGATGCCGTGGCTGCAACCATCATCTCAGGGGCGGAAGAGCCCATGGCAACAATAGTTAAGCCAATAATCATCGGTGAAACACCTAAATTTCGTGCTAATGATGAAGCACCATAAACAAACTTATCGGCACTCCAAACTAAAACTATTAAGGCAATTAATAAAATTAAAACTTGTACTAACATTGAAAACTCCACTATGAAGGTTAAATTGTCGCTCCTTGTGAGATAAAACAAAAGTAAATAATGATAAGAAGGGTAAAATAATTTCATTTCGTCTTACTTTTAAGCTATTTTTTGCCTAATAAAAAAAATACAACTTGAAAAACGATCATTTACTTACAAATTTGACGGTTTTTCTTACATTTATTGTCATGTTTTTTGATGATTTATGATGAACAATTGTTATGGCTCAGGTAAAATTATCGCTACTTGTAAGCTTGAGCAAAATTAAAGTTATTCAAATAGGTAAATAAATTGAATGATTTTATTAACTCTTCCTGTCTGATAAAAAAACATTGATGTTAAACACATGACAAATACCGTCGAGACCAGTAATTTAATTGAAATTGAAAACCTCACTTTTAGTCGAGGTGAGCGGATGATTTACGACAATATCTGTTTATCAATCCCAAAAGGAAAAGTGACCGCTATTATGGGGCCTAGTGGCATAGGAAAAACCACTTTGTTGCGTTTGATTGGTGGTCAAATTCGCCCTGAGAAGGGGCGGATATTATTTGATGGTAATGATATACCGCAGTTATCTCGAAAAGACTTATATGAAATACGTAAACGCATGAGCATGCTTTTCCAAAGTGGTGCTTTATTTACTGATATGAGTGTATTCGACAATATTGCTTTTCCAATTCGAGAACATTGTGATTTACCTGAAGCCTTGATTGAAAAAATTGTATTGATGAAACTTGAGGCTGTTGGTTTACGTGGCGCTAGGCATTTACAACCGGCTGAACTCTCTGGAGGCATGGCAAGGCGTGTTGCGTTGGCGCGAGCGATTGCGCTTGACCCTGAATTAATCTTGTATGATGAACCTTTTGCAGGGCAAGACCCTATTTCCATGGGGGTTATTGTGCGTTTAATTCGTTTGTTAAGTGATGCATTAGGCTTAACATCGGTGGTAGTTTCTCATGATGTGCCAGAGGTGATGAGTATTGCTGATTATATCTATATTATCGCTGAGAAAAAAATTATTGGTCAAGGTACGCCTGCACAAATTCGTCAAAATGATTCACCGCTAGTGCAGCAGTTTGTGCAAGGTAAGTCTGATGGTCCGGTACCTTTTCATTATGATGCTCCTGCTTATGTTGACGAGTTAATTAAAGTTAATTTCACCAATAATGCAGGGCGAGGTCGAACATGATAATGCAGTTACAAAGGTTAGGGCGAAAAACCATTGGTATGGTTAGCGGCTTAGGTCGTGCGGTATTATTATTACTCTCAGCAATAATAAATGTACCTAATATTAGAAAAGGTACACCTTTATTAATACAACAGCTCTATAGTGTTGGTGTCATGTCTTTACTTATTATTATTGTGTCAGGCACTTTTATTGGCATGGTCCTAGCGTTACAAGGGTATACCATTTTGGTTGGTTACGGTGCTGAGGCAAGTTTAGGGCCAATGGTCGCATTATCATTATTACGTGAACTTGGTCCTGTTGTTGCTGCTTTATTATTTGCTGGTCGAGCAGGCTCAGCATTAACCGCTGAAATTGGTCTAATGAAAGCGACAGAACAATTATCAAGTTTAGAGATGATGGCGGTTGACCCTTTACGTCGTATTATTGCACCACGATTTTGGGCGGGTTTTATTAGCTTACCATTACTGGCGGCTATTTTTTCTGTGGTTGGTATCCTCGGTGCTCACTTAGTCGGTGTTGATTGGTTAGGTGTTGATAGCGGAACTTTTTGGTCTGTTATGCAAGACCAAGTTGATTTTAATAAAGATATTATGAATGGCATTATTAAAAGTATTGTTTTTGCTTTTGTGGTGACCTGGATTGCGGTTTACAAAGGTTATGACTGTGAGCCTACTTCTGAAGGGATAAGTAAGGCGACAACAGCAACGGTGGTGCAATCATCATTATTAGTTTTAAGTTTGGATTTTATTTTAACAGCGCTTATGTTTGCAAATTAGTTGCCGTTAAATCGAAAAAAGTTAGTTATTTTAGTTAGTTATTATACAAGGCGTTGGTGATAGACATGGTGTCGAAAAAAGTAGAGTTATGGGTTGGTTTTTTTGTTGCTTTAGGTATAGCTGCATTATTGATGTTATCGCTTAAAGTGGCGAATTCAGGCATTGCAGGTGGTAGCGACAGTTATAATCTGTTTGCTAAATTTGATAATATTGGTGGTTTGAAAGTACGTTCTCCTATTAAAGTGGGCGGTGTTGTTGTTGGTCGAGTGAGTAATATTTACTTAGATGATGAAGATTATACACCCGTGGTGACATTGGAAATTTACACACAATATGGTAATTTTTCCGAGGCTACTTCTGTGGCTATATTAACTTCAGGCTTATTAGGCGAGCAGTATTTAGGTATACAACCTGGCTTTATTGATGAGTCATTAGATATGCTGCAACCCGGTGATTATATAGAGGACACTAAACCAGCATTAGTATTGGAAGAATTAATCGGACAGTTTTTGTTTAGCCAAGGGAGTGGTGATGAGTAAAAGTATGAGGAATAAAATGAAGATAACTAGCGTAACAGCTCTTTTATTAGTGGTAAGTATTATTAGCGCTAACGTTAATGCAAAGACTAATGTACCTGCGGAGCTAGTGTCTCAACCGACAAAACCATCAGATCAATCAACGCATATCATGGTTGCTCAAAAAAACCCTTATCAAATGATTAAAGAGGTTGCAGGTTTAACTTTCAAACGCTTTGCCGATGAACAACAAGCAATAAGATCAAACCCTAATTTATTAAAAAACATTGTGCGCGAAGAGCTGATGCCTTACGTAAATTATAAATATTCAGCTTTTAAGGTTATTGATAAAAACCTTAAAAATACCACTGATGCCGAACGTCGTGCATTTATCCTCGTTTTTAGAGAGTATTTAGTTACTTCTTACGCTCAAGTTTTTACTTTATATGACAAACAGCCTGTAATATTCTCACCAGAGAAAAGGTTTGAGGATAAAAAAATTGTTGCTGTTAATACCCAAGTTGTTATGACAGGTCGAAATGATATTAATGTCTCTTTTAAAGTAAGAAAGGGCAAAAAAACGGGTAATTGGGCTGCATTTGATATGGTAGCTGAAGGCGTGAGTTTGTTGGACGCGAAGAAAGCGGAACTTAGTAGTATTATAAGACAAAAAGGCTTGCCTTATGTCACAGAGTTACTAAAAAAGAAAAGTAGTAGAGACATTGTTTTTAAAGATTCAAAGTCTAAAAATCAAAGAGTATCAAATAGTACCACTAAAGAAGGCTAACTTGTGATGGCAGTTAAGTTAACACTAAAAGAAGGACAGCTTTTTATTAATGGTGAATTAAGCCGTTATAGCCTTGCTCTTATGACGAATAACAATTATTCTAGCTACTTAAAATGCAGTGAAATTGTTGTTGATTTAAGTCAAGTTACCCGAGTAGATACTGCAGGTCTTGCTTGGTTATTCTGTTTAGTTGAGCAAGCTAATGCTTTATCCTGTCAGATAACTTTCAGCCATATACCACTGAAACTGCATAAATTAATCGCTTTAAGCGGTGTTGATGGTTTGTTGCCTATAGCGACAAGCGCATAAAATATAGATAGTAGGAGAGGCGCTTGGAAATAAGTGAAGTAGAAGCATTAGTAAAAAATTTGATTACACAAACCTTAACTCTTGATGAGATACAAGTTAAATTTGATGGCTCACAATGTAGTATTATTGCTGTTAGCGATATGTTCGAGGAACTTAGCCGAGTTAAACGTCAACAAGCGGTACTTGCGCCATTAGCCGATATTATTAAAGATGGTACAGTACATGCGATATCAGTAAAAACGTTTAATAAAGCACAATGGCAGCGTGATAAGTTATTTAATAGCTAATTCGTTTTTTTTAATTTGTTATTTTGATTATATTAACTAAGTAGTAATTTATTTTGGATGCATTTAAAGTTATTGGTGGTAAACCACTACGTGGCGACGTTGTTATTTCAGGCGCAAAAAACGCAGCTCTTCCTATTCTCATGTCGGCATTATTGTCAAAAACACCCATTGTTTTTAGCAATGTACCGCAGCTTAACGATATTTTAACTACCGTTAAATTATTAACACAATTAGGTGCAAAAACTCAATGGTTATCCGACGATAGTTTATCTATTGATGCGAGTACAATAGACTTGTGTCGCGCACCTTACGACTTGGTCAAAACCATGCGTGCTTCTATTTTAGTGCTTGGTCCTTTACTTGCTCGTATGGGACATGCTGAAGTCTCACTTCCAGGTGGTTGTGCTATTGGTGCCAGACCTGTTGACCTTCATATTCAAGGCTTGAAGTTAATGGGCGCGGATATTGAAGTTGAGAACGGCTATATCATCGCGACAAAACAAGGCCGTTTAACTGGCGCTAATATCTTTATGGATACCGTTAGTGTTACGGGCACTGAAAATTTAATGATGGCTGCTGCATTAGCTGACGGTAAAACTGTTATTGAAAATGCTGCCAGAGAGCCTGAAATTGTTGATTTAGCTAATTGTCTAAATGGTATGGGCGCTAAAGTTAGCGGTGCAGGCACTGATACATTAACCATTGAAGGTGTTGCCGAATTATGTGGTAAAAGTTATCGCGTGATGCCAGATCGTATTGAAACGGGAACATTTCTTGTTGCTGCGGCAGTAACTCAAGGCCATATTAAGTGTCTAAATACTGAACCGAGTGCTTTAGAAGCCGTATTAAGTAAATTGCAAGAGGCTGGAGCCACTATCACTACCGGTGATGATTGGATTGAGTTAGAAATGACCTCACCAGCGAAAGCTGTTAATGTTAGAACCGCACCGCATCCTGCATTTCCAACGGATATGCAGGCACAATTTATGACGTTAAACGTGCTGGCACAAGGTACTGCTACGGTTATTGAGACTATTTTCGAAAATCGTTTTATGCACGTTCCTGAATTACAACGTATGGGCGCTGATATTTCCTTAGAAGGTAATACTGCCTTTGTTAAAGGCGTAGATAGCTTACATGGCGCACAGGTTATGGCCACGGATTTACGTGCCTCTGCAAGTCTGGTCATTGCTGGCCTGGTAGCTAAATCTCCAACGCAGGTTGATAGAATCTATCATATTGATCGTGGTTATTTACGCATAGAAGACAAGCTACAAGCGTTAGGGGCTGACATTACCCGAATTGAAGCGACATAGTCATTTGAATAGTTAATAAAAAAGCCCGGACAAGTTAACTTGTCCGGGCTTTTTTAGTTCCATTAATTGATTGTTTTCAGCATTACTTCTGGTATTACCCAAGGTATCATTTGGGGTTGTATCGGCCTTGGCTTAAAATATTATTACCATCTAAGGTACTTTTTAATTGCTCTACTGTTTTCCAAAAGTCATTGTCTTTATTTAATAACCATTGCTGTTGATCTATATTGAGGCGGTAGGGGACAAAACCTCTTTGCAAACCTTTCGTTACTAACTCTTTTAAACAATCATGGGCATCTTTAACTGCAACAGGGTTACTTAAATCAAAAACTATTGGGATGGTGCTATCTACACAGTCATGTCTTAAGTTTGTGAAGGTTATAAAAGGTTCGATATTAAATTTTGGGCAAGTTTCTCTAACAAAGTTAACGAACTCACGCATTTTCTCTGCTTTCATTGTGACTAGTGGTGCATACCAAAGTAAACCACAGCCATCCTGAGCTGGCGATAATGACTCTTTAGTAAACTTCTCCGCTTCTTTATGTCGCCAGTAAGCAAGTTTTAACGCTACTTTATTAGGCTTACCCAGCATGATTTCTTTACCTTTGTTAAATGAGTCAAGCTGTTCACTTACCATTGTTAAAAAAGGTATTCGGCTAATAAGGCTTTTTGGCAATAAGTTAACAATCGTGTTAGTTATCACAATGGTAGGGCTGTTTGAGTAGATACGCTTACAGGGTAGTTGCTTGAAGAGGGTATTTATTTCACTTTTTACCGCTTTGACAACATTTTTACTACCGTAAATACTACCAACAATAGTCCAACTCGGTACTTGTTGACTCTTAGCTAGTTTTCCGATTTCATCATTTTTCATCACTTGATGACTTGTGCTACCGCTAGGGTTTTTAGCAAACATGGAAAGTATTCTTCGTTTGTCCATTAAATTAATGGAGCCGACAATACCTTCATAGTCTTGTAATACTTGTCTGATTAAGGGAATCACTTCTTCAAGGAGTGCATCGTCATCAATTTTAACAAAAAAAGAGGTGAAAGCAGGTTTCTTTTTGGCTAAACGTATTGTCATTTGTGTAACAATACCAAAATTAGACTGGGTAAATAAACCATCTAAATAAGGGCCAAGACCCCATTTAAACGTTTTATCTACTAATTTTTCTTGAGATTGATCTAACTCGTTAATGGCTGATTGATAAGGCCTACCGTTGCCCCAATAACCTTGAACACTATTCACTGCACTAAAGTGGTCAGTATAGGGGGTTATGCCATAACCACGTTCCAAGGCATTCGCTAAAACTGAACAGTCAGGTCCCGCTCCTGTTACAGGGACCATATAGTTATCACCTAAACGGATCAAATAATCGCTTAGTTGCTGTTGAGTCACCCCTGGCTCTAGGGTAACTAAACCCAACTCATCATCATAAAAAATGATGTTAGTTAATTGGCTTAAATCGAGTAGAATTATACGCTTGCTAAGGCCTGATGGTTGACTTGTACCATAACCCCAATTATTGCCTGTACTTACTGGATAGAGAGAGTAGTTTAAGTCTTCGTCACTTGCATAGTCATTAGCTAAGTCTAATAAGATTTTGATTTCATCACGCTGAGTAATAGTAATTACCGCGAATAAATAGCGTTGTTTGTTATTGAGGTACTGTAAACCCTCAGTGCCCTTTAGGTAACTTGCCAAGGAAGCTTCATCACTCGATATAGAAGAGCTTGCTGTTAACTTACTTTGAATTTTGGTTAATAACTGTTCAGACATATTTTTCACTTAAGCAGTAAAATATTAAATGATAAGTTAGATGAGCTCTAATTGCTTGAGTTGCTTGCAAATATCTTTCTCTATACTTTGATAGAGGCATTTAAAGCCAGGAGATAGGTTATTCATAAATATTTCGGGGTTAATATAATAAGGAGCGCGTAAACCATGGTAATCGACAGGTGCACCTAACTGCTGAAAGGTAATGCCAATAAACTTCATACTGCGTGCTAACCGTGGTTCCATCATTACATACACATGCCTAATGCCAGTATTCATGCCCATGGTCGCAGCCGCCATATATAAACCAATCGCAATAAAAGGGAAGCAGCGTAATTCTGTTTCTGAATAGCTGATCTCACTTATAACGCCTGTTTCTGAGCCCTTAAATTGATCAGATTTACGTCGTCTGAAATCAGACCTTACCGCGAGACGAGAAATTTCAGCTATTTCAGCTCGATTAAAGCGCTCGGGGCTAAGGTTTGTATTGGTAATAGAGTTTAAACAATACTTTTCTATGGGTAATAGTTGATCTGGCCCATTTGATGTCACCAAACGGACGCAACTAGTAAATGTATTTGTTGGTTTATGTTTTATTAAAGAGAAGATTGACTGTTGATCAAATTCATCTGTTTCTTGGCCATCAGCTCTAACTTCTTCAAAAGCGAGCTCTTCACAATAAACATTATGGCGAATTTTAAATGCTTCACTTCTTAATTCTTGGGATGATGCAACTTGTGGTTGCAGGAACTGGGTGAAATGATCTGAAATATCATGTGCTTCTCTACTCGCCTTTATCGATACAATTTTCTTGGTAATATCACCAATGATGGGCGTGTTAAGTATGCGTTTATTCCAACTCATTTGCTTTCCATATTTTATATACTTAATAGTTAATAATTTTGGACTGTTTAACTTTATATTAACTTCAGTATAGTCGCTTACTGGGATAACAGTAATTATTGTGTATTTATAATAAAACCTCACTAAGAGCTGGTTGACTTAGAAAATCTTTCGGGCTTGCTGATGCACCATAAGCACCCGATTGAAAAATAACCACATAATCACTAATGTCCGTTATTGGCAGCATTATTTTGTCTGCCAGTATATCTAACGGTGTGCATAAAGGCCCAACAATACAGACCTCTTCAAGAGAGTGGGTGTTCACATTTTCATCGGTCATCTGGGCTATCTTATTTCCAATAGCAACAGGGTAATTTTTACGAATAACTTGACCGAAATTCCCTGAATTAGCGAGATGATGATGTAAACCGCCATCACATACCAGGTAAGTGGTGCCACGAGAAACCTTTTTATCAACAACCTTACTGACATAGATACCAGCCTCGGCGACAAGATAGCGACCTAACTCAATAATTATTTCAATATGATTGAAACGTGCGTGATATTGATCGAGCAATTGAGTTAGATTATTGCAGATTGGGGTTATATCTAGTGCTTGTTCATTTTTGAAGTAAGGAATACCTAAACCACCACCAATATTGATGTAGTCAATTCTGATTTTGTCGCAGAGCGATTTGAGTAACTTTTCCGCTAAAGCAAAACTTTGTTGCTGTGCCTCTATAATGGCATCACTATTAAGGTTCTGCGAACCTGAGAAAATATGAAAACCACGTAAGTTTAAGTGCTCTAATGGGAATTGACTTAATATTTCGGGTAATAGTTCTTCATCAATACCAAAAGGCTTCGCGCCACCAGACATTTTCATGCCTGAAGCTTTTAATTCAAATTCAGGATTAATACGCAATGCAATATCGGCAATTAAATCAAGATTTATTGCCGTTTTTTGTGCAAGGTTCAACTCGTTGACTGATTCAACATGTAAAGTTACACCAGCGATAATTGCTGCGGTGATGTCATCTTCTGTTTTCCCCGGTCCGGCAAAGCTTATATTTTTTGCCGGCATGCCTGACTGTATCGCTAACAGCATTTCTTTTTTAGAAGCAACATCAAAACCATCAACGTGTGATGACAATAACTGAACTAGGCTCGGATAGGGGTTTGCTTTTATTGCATAGTGCAGAGACACATCAGAGGGTAACTTTTTTTGTATATAAGCGATTTTATTACATATTAATTGTTTGTCGTAAGCATAGAAGGGGGTTTGACCTAGTAATTTCTCGATATTTGTTAAAGAGATTCCGCCAACGGTTAGTTCATTATTTGCAGTAACAAAATGTCTATAAAGTGATGGGGTTAAGGTGCCTTCGGTCGAACTTTGTTGTGACATGGCGAGCTAGTTCCTAAGCTTTAGTAAAAAAATCATGATAGTTTTCTTTGAGCAATTGCCTATCTACCTTACCATTAGCATTATAAGGTAAATCAGTTAAGGTTATAATATGTTTTGGTATCATGTAGTTAGCTAATTTATTTTGACAATGTTTTAATAGTAACTTTTCAAACTCAATGAGGTTACCTTGTTGATTGTTAAGTGTAACAAAAGCTAAAATCCCTTGCCCGAGTTCTTTGTGTTCGATACCTATAACACAGGTTTGAAGAACCTTATTAGAGGTAGTAATAACTTCTTCTACCTCTGCAGGACTAATGCGGTAGCCTGAGGTTTTGATCATTTCATCTTGTCTAGAAATAAAGTATAGGAAACCTTCGCTATCACGTTTAACAAAGTCACCTGAATAAACGGCTAAGTTTTCTTTACCGATGTTTTTTGCTTGAACTGGCGGGAATTTAAAACGCTTCATAGTGGCTTGAGTGTTTTGCCAATAACCTAAGCTCACTAAAGGGCCAATATGCACTAATTCGCCTATTTCCCCTGCTAGACATTCTCTACCTTTGGCGTCTATCACCAAAATTTCACTGTTAGGGATGGCTTTACCAATAGAGCCTACTTTATTATCTATTTCATCAGGGTCTAAGTAAGTAGATCGAAATGCTTCAGTTAAGCCGTACATTAAATAAGGTTTAGCTTTGGGCATGACATCACGTAATTTTTCTAAAATACTCGGCGCTAAAACACCACCTGAATTAGTAAAGTATCGTAATGATTTAGCCTTTTGTTCAGGCCATTTAGCTTTACTTAATTGTGACCAAAGTGGTGGTACAGCAGCCAAAGCCGTTATTTGGTGTTCTTCAATAGCTTTAATTACATCATTAGCAAAGAGGTAATCAAGTAATATGCACTGAGCACCAACCAGAAAACTGCTTGTTAATTGATTTAAGCCATAATCAAAACTTAAGGGCAGTACGGCTAATACTTTGTCTTTGTTACTGCTCTGTAAATATTGTGCGACTGATTTAGCACCAAGCACAATATTTTCATGACTTAGCATAATACCCTTAGGTTTCCCTGTACTACCTGAGGTATATAAAATTGCGGCAAGGTCATTGCTGTGTTGTTTTATTGTTGAGCGAATATCTTTATTTTTTAGTGATAAAAAATCAGTCCAAGAGATAACAGGCAATGTAATACTTGGCTGAATAACTTGTACCTCTGCACAGTTTGCATCAGTAATAATAAGCTGTGTTAAGTGAGGTAGCTTATGTAATATAGGGATTAGCGCTTTTAATCTTGCTTTGTTGGTGGCTAAACACGTTATCTGGCAGTCATTGAGGATATGTTCAACTTGTGGCGCTTTTAATACTGGATTTATTGGAACAAAAACAGCACCAACTATAGAGCAAGCAAATGTACAGCTGACATTTTCAATTGTTTTAGCGAGATAGAGACCAATACGATCTCCCTGTTTAATATTTAAAGCGCTATAAGAATATGCGATTTGTTGTACTGCTTGATTGAGCGCCTGATAGCTTAATTGACAGCTTTTAACCTGTAAAGCAATAGCATTAGGTGTGCTCTGTGCGCTATCTCTTATGAGCTCATGAACAAAGGTCGTCATTTATCATCCTGAAAATTTAACTTGTCTTTATATAACAAAATTCATAATAACCAATTGGTTAGCAATAAGGTTGTCTAATGAGTATTATGGCAATGAATAGGATGGTGTGGCAAGCAGATTTATAAACTCAGCTCACTTAATTTGCTATTTTTATCGGAATAATTTCCATGGCGGTTTGAAAGCCTATTTTATATAACGTATGTTTATCTTCTTTTGACATTTTGAAATCAACGGCCGAGTGCTCACCAATATTAATAACAATAGTGTTGTGCCAAAAATTTTCGTTAATATATTCGCGAGAAATTGTGGTCATGAAAGTACGGATAAGTAAGGTGACGTAGTTATAAATAGGAAAAAAGCCGTTAACATTAAGTTGGTCGTATTCGTGCTCACCTCTTAAACGAAAGCATAATACTGGGGTACCTTGATGATCCCAATCTCGATGCAGAGCATCTTCAGATAAAATGCTACCATCAACCATAATGCGTTTACCAAAAGGTTTGAAGCTAAAAACTAATGGAATAGACATAGAAAAGCGTACCGCTTTTGAAACCTTCATTTCTGGCGTTAATTCAGCATCAAAAATAACAGGTTTACCATTAGTAACATCAGTGGCCACTATGTGAAGATTTTTATCAAGTTGTGAGAAGGTTTTCCCTTCTAAGTGGTTGTCTACCCATAGTTCAAAGGCGTCGCCAGAGCTCAAACCGCCATGACGTATTAGTTTAAGTAAGGAAAATTCACGAAATTGGTTATAGTTTGTATGCAAAGCAAGGGCTTTAATTTTATGAAGAGACATGCCCGACGCATAAAAACTAGCAATAACACTACCACCTGAGACACCAACTAAATCATGAAAGGGGATATCGAGCAGCTCTAACGCCTTTAATACTCCAAGATGTGCGGGTAAACGCGTGCCACCGCCTGCAAAAATAGGAACGATTTTTTTAGTCATATTGTCTATTACTGCAAAGGCTAAGAATAGGCTTAAGTATGAACAGTTTGAGCTATTTTGCGACTTTAATTGCTATTAAAAATTGCGATATAAAGTGGCCTTTGCGATACACTTAATTTAACTGTATCTATGTTATATAAATTATTTAAGGAATGTTATGAAAGTCTTGGTGAGGATCGCCCTATTAACTGTTTGTTTATTTAGCTCATTTATTCGAGCTGAATTTACTGACGTCGTGGCTAAAATTAAACCCTCGGTTGTTGGTATTGGCATTCATACTCCAACGAGTAGGCCACAGAATATCTTACGCGGTACAGGTTTTGTTATTGGTGATGGCCATTATGTGGTAACAAATGATCATGTGTTACCTGAATTACTTGATGAAGCCTTATTGCAAAAAATGGCTGTTTTTATTGGATCAGGTAAAAATGCTACCGTGAGGGAAGCTGAAATTGTTGCTAAATCAAATTTATATGACTTAGCCGTATTAAAAATTTCAGGTCCTGCGCTACCTGCGATGACTTTATCGTCCGGGGATTTCTATGCTGACGGCAGTTATATTGCCTTCACCGGTTTTCCTATTGGTGCAATATTAGGTTTGTACCCTGTTACTCATCGGGGCATTATTGCAAGTGTTACGCCGACAGTGGTGCCAGCCGCCTCAGCAGGACAAATTAACTTAAAGATGTTAAAGCGTATGCGTAACCCTTACTTGGTTTATCAATTAGATGCTACGGCTTATCCTGGTAATAGTGGCAGTGCTATGTACGATATGAAAACAGGACAAGTTGTTGGTATTATTAATAAAGTCTTTGTGCAACAAACTAAAGAAGGTGTAATCAGTAATCCGAGTGGTATCACTTACGCTATTCCAGTTAAATTTTTACATCAAGTATTAAAAGAGCATGATATTAAGCTTTAACTGATTAGTTGCATAAGCTACTCATTCGCTGAGTTTATTGGTGAAATTGTGGGTGTTAACGTTGCTGGTACAGACTTAGCTATTATTTGTTCTGCATATAAGTTTGATAGTGGCACTAATTCAATATTGTGATGTTTTAACGTTGGGATTAATTTTGTTAACATTTTGATTGTTTCAGGATGCGGATGTGCGATAGCAATCGCCGTCTGTTTTTTTTGAGCATAACGTATTAATTGCATAAATTGTTGGTTGATATAGTCATCAGTTAATTGATTATCTAAAAATATATGACGAGCTCTAACCGGAACTCCAACATCTCTTGCTGCCTGGAGGGCTGTTGATTCAGGGCTAGTAACACTGTCTAAAAAGAATAATTGGCGCTCTTTTAAAAAGCTCATTGTCCAAGTCATGGGTTTATAAAGTTTTGTTAAGTAACTACCCATGTGATTATTAATGCCAATAGCGAAAGGAATTTCGGCAAAAGAATTAGCCAAACTTTTTTGAATTTCCTCTTCATTCATTGCACTCGTTAAAGCTCCTGGACCTAAGAACTTTCGGTTGTTTGCTTCCATGGGCACGTGTATTAACACATCGTTGTGTTGTTCTTGTGCTTTTAAAGCTAATTTTTTACCGTAAGTGGTGTGAGGTAAAATCGCGTAGGTTACATTACCGGGTAAGGAGAGGGCGTTTTTATCAGTATAACGATAGCCCATATCATCAATAACAATGGCAACTTGCGCTGCAAATACATAGGAACTATAAAAAATATTCAATAAAAGGTAAGCAGTAATAGAAAAAAAATTTAGTTTGGTTCTCAAGATGACCCTTAATTCATTGTTAGGAAAAGTTGTTTGAATCATTGTTCGGAAAAATGTTGAAAGAAATTGCTGTTACTAAGTATTACAATAAAAGAGTAGCAGTTAAAACCACTACTGTGTAGTGCTATTTACACCAAAGTTTAGGATTTACCGCTTTACCTTGATGGCGTATTTCAAAATACAAAGCTGATTGCTCTTGACCACCACTTTGCCCTACTAAAGCGATAGGTTCGCCTGTCTCTACTCGTTCGCCAACAGATTTTAATAAAGTTTGATTATGTGCATACAAGCTCATATAGCCATTGCCATGATCAATTACCGTTAATAAGCCGTAACCTTTTAGCCAGTCAGAAAACAATACCGTGCCATTGTGTATCGTCTGTACTTGTTTGCCAATAGGAGCACTAAGTAATACGCCCTTCCACTTTAAATAGCCTTGCTTACGACTACCAAAACTATGGCGCATACGCCCTTTAACTGGCCAAGATAATTTTCGCTTAAGTTTACTTAAACCTGTTAAGTCTATTTCTGCTTGAATAAGTGCTGCGAGTTTTTGTAAGGCTTGGTTTAAATTACTCTCTTCAGCTTTTAGTTTTGTTAGCTGCTGTTGACCTGACAGTAATTTTTTACTTAATTTAGCGAGGGTTTTATTACGGCTTGTTTTTGTTGCTTTTAGCTGCGCATCATGGGTTATCTGCTCATTCTTTAACGTTTCTAAATGCGCTATTTGCGCTTGATGTTCTGTTGTTATTTGTAATAATTTCGTCAGAGTTACTTGAAACTTATCTATTTCAGCGGTGCGAGCTTTATTCAAATACTGATAGTAGCTGATGGTGCGCTGAATTTTTTCACTTTGATCTTGGTTTAACAGTAACTTTAAATAATCGTGCTGTCCTGTAGTGTAGGCAGAGCGCAGTTGTTGAGCGAGTAATTGTTCTTGTTGTTTTTTCTCTCGCGTTAACTGTTGCTTTGTTGTGGCCAGCTTGGTTATTTTTTCTTGTGTTTGCTTAAGTTGATTTTCAAGAGTATTGATTGCTCGAGCAACTTTTGCGATAGCTAAGTCATCTTGCTTGAGTTGTTTTTCTATGTTGGTTCGTTTTTTATTGGTAGAGAATATATTGGACTGTTGCTTAGCTATCGCTTGTTGAACGTCGCTTAATTTAGCCTGATTTGTTTGTTGTGATTTTTCATTCTTATTGGTGTCAGCATTACTAACTGCGTAGGCTTGCAGTGGTGAAATAAAAAGCAAGCTTACAAATAATAAGCTTGCTTTAATTGTTAGGTGCAAAGCGCTAAAACGAGAGCTAAATGCAGAAAAGGTGCTGAAAAACAAAGTCATGAAAATAAAGTCATCAGATTAAATAATAGAAACAGATGCCTTTATATCACTTATATCTCTTTTACTCCAATATGCAAGTTCACGAGCGCAGAGCAATTACAGTGCTAGGTGCATCAATGAAGTTATGGCCTTCCCTTACAGATTAGTATTCTCGTGTTCTACTTCACTAATTGCATTAATATTGAACCTGTCATCTCTTTAGGCTGTTCCATATTCATTAGATGCAATAAACTCGGCGATATATCACTTAAAGCACCTGTTGCTGCCGGTATTGCTTTGCGGCCAACATAAATTAGCGGTACAGGTTCACAGGTATGGGCGGTATGAGCTTGACCAGATTTCTCGTCCTGCATTTGTTCTGCATTACCGTGATCAGCCGTAATTAAACACTCTCCACCTGTTTTTTCTAAAGCTGAAACCACGCGACCAATACAGGTATCAACAGCTTCACACGCCTTTACCGCGGCTTCAAAACAGCCGGTATGTCCAACCATATCCCCATTAGGGTAATTACAAACAATAAAGTCATATTTGCCACTTTCGATGGCGTCTACTAACTTGTCAGTCAGTAAGGTTGAATTCATTTCAGGCTGTAAGTCATAAGTTGCTACATCGGGTGATGGGACTAAAATGCGTTCTTCACCAATAAAAGTATCTTCTTTGCCACCGCTAAAGAAAAAAGTAACGTGTGCATATTTTTCTGTTTCTGAAATGCGTAATTGGGTTTTATTGTGTTGCTCTAACCATTCACCCAATACATTATCTAAAGCTTTAGGTGCAAAAGCACAACTGGCTTTAATGTCGGCTGAATATTGAGTCAGCATGACAAAATCACTTAACTTTGGTGTTGCTTTACGCGTAAAGCCATCAAAATTTTCTTCGGTGAAACACCGGCTAAATTGACGAGCACGATCGGCTCTAAAGTTCATGAAAATTAAGGCGTCACCATCACTTACCTTAATCGTATCACCGTTGGGAGTAGTTATAACACTAGCACTAACGAATTCATCATTCTCATCACGCTGATATGCTGCGTCTAAGGCACTTAATGCATTATCATATTGGTGTAACCCTTCACCACTGACCATTAAGTTGTATGCAGTCTCAACACGATCCCAGCGTTGATCTCTATCCATAGCAAAATATCGGCCAATTACTGACGCAATTTGTCCTTCACCAGAGTCGGTTGCAAATAACTGCTCAAACTTTTGTTGGGCTTTTTCAAGTGATGCTTTGGCACTACGTGGTGGAGTATCACGGCCATCTAAAAAGGCATGTAAATACACTTTTTTAGCACCACGACTTTTTGCTAGTTCCATCATGGCAAAAATGTGCTCTTCATGGCTGTGTACACCACCCGGTGATAATAAACCAAAAATATGCACCGCTTTATCATCAGTCACCGCTTTATCTACCGCTTGGCAAAGCGCAGGCGTTTCATTAAATTCATCGTCTTTAATGGCTTTAGTGATTCTAGTGAAGTCTTGGTAAACAATACGTCCGGCACCTAAATTAACATGGCCTACTTCAGAGTTGCCCATTTGTCCTTCAGGTAAACCGACAGCCATACCTGAGGTATCGATAAGCATATTTGGATAATTGGCTTTTAAATTATCGAGCACTGGTGTCTTTGCTTTAAGTATTGCATTAGAGCTTGCTTCTTCTCTGTAGCCCCAACCATCTAATATCATCAGTACTGTAGATTTTTTATTCGCCATGAGTTTTCTTATCACTTATCGGATTACAAAATTGAGCAAGCATTGTACACAGGGCAAGAAAGTTATTCATTAAAGAAATGATCCCAAACGAGTTACTAAATTTCATCTCTTAACGGTGGACGTTTTGAATAAGCTAGTATTTACACAGGTCTTACGTGCATTTAGCTAAGACTTGCGTATAATAGCGCCCATTAAAATTTAGATAACAATGGTCAGCTTATATGGAACAACTAATTACTTTTGCTAGTGAAAACGGCATGTTGAGTGCAGTATGGGTAGCGCTTGTTGTGATGATTATCGTTACAACAATAAAAATTCAAATGTCACCTATTAAACAAATAAGCACTCAAGATTTAACTTTTTTGATGAATAGAGAAGAAGGTATTGCCCTTGATATTCGTAACGATTCAGACTTTAAGAAGAGTCATATTCTTGCTGCGGTAAGTTTATCGAATGAAAAAATCACTAAAAATGGCTTTGTTAGCCTTGAAAAGCATAAAGAACAACCCATCATTGTAGTATGCAGTGCTGGTCTTAGTGCAGTTAAAATCGCTAATGATCTATTTAAAGCTGGTTTTACTCGCGTTAGTGTTTTGAAAGGCGGTATGAATGCATGGATTAGTGCAGGTTTACCTGTTAGCAAATAATAATCATTCAAAATAGAGATTAATCGCTATGGCTAAAGTTGAAATTTATACAAAAGTATATTGTCCTTATTGCACACATGCACTGGCGTTACTGAAAAATAAGTCAGTTGATTATATCGAGATTAAAATTGATGGTGATATGGCATTACGACAAGTGATGATCGAGCGCAGTCAAGGTAGTTACACTGTGCCGCAAATATTTATAGATGATATGCATGTTGGCGGTTGTGACCAGTTAGTTGCGTTGGAAATGAATAATAAATTAGACGACTTGCTGTTAGTCAAATAAGTCAAGTCGGCACAAAAATCGATATATCAAAAGTTAATTAAGTATTCATTAACTTTGATTCATCATAATGAAAATTAAGCGGGTTATTATATAGTAATGATAACCAAGCAAACAACATTTATAGGAAATCACATGTCAGACGAAAATCAAGTAGAAGAAAATAAAGCAACAGAACAACAGACAGCACCAGAGTTTGCTATTCAGCGCATATATACTAAAGATGTTTCATTTGAAACACCTAATTCTCCAGCTGTTTTTCAATTAGAATGGAAACCTGAAATAAAATTAGACCTTGATACACGTTCTAATAAAATTGCTGAGCATACTTATGAAGTAATATTGTCTGTGACAGTTACTGCGACAGTTGAAGATAAAGTTGCCTTTTTAGCAGAAGTACAGCAAGCAGGTATTTTTACTATTAGTAATATAGAAGAGGCACAACTAGCTCATACCATAGGCGCTTTTTGCCCAACAACCTTGTTCCCTTATGCACGTGAAACTGTTGCTAGTTTAGTTAACCGTGGTTCATTCCCACAATTCAACTTAACACCTGTTAATTTTGAAGGTTTATATGCCTCTTATGTTCAACAGCGTGCGGCACAAGCACAAGCAAGCGTTCCTGAAAGTACAGAGACTCATTAATTCATAACCATCAAAATTCAGGGTATAAATTTTCCCGTAGGGAGTTAAGCTAGAGCATCAGTTCAGCGTTGCGATAATTGTTAAGGATACTATATGGATGTAGCTTATTAGAGAGTGCAGGAGCAATTCTTCTAAATATCATTATCAGCATTACGCGCCTTGAACTGATTTTCTAGCTTGGCTCTGAAACTTCATTTTGAGGTATAACGAGTATTTTCTCGCTAATTCCTATCGTAAATAGACTAAGGCTGTAAATGACTCTTTCTGCTAAAATCACTGTACTCGGTGCAGGCTCTTATGGCACAGCACTTGCTATTTGCTTAGCTCGAAATGGTCACCAAACTTTGTTGTGGGGACGTGATGAAAGTCATGTTCAAACAATGATACAGACCAGGCAAAATACAAAATATTTAGCGGACTGTAAATTTCCTGAAAACTTAATGCTTGAAAGTGACTTAAACGCTGCTGTTCAGGCGAGTGATAATCTTCTTGTTGTCGTGCCTAGTCATGCTTTTGCTGACATGTTAGAGCAAATTAAGCCGATGTTGCGCAGTAATGCCAAAGTAGCTTGGGCAACAAAGGGCTTAGATCCTGATTCGGGTGATTTATTGCAAACCGTTGCCCGAAAAAAATTAGGCGATGACATTTCTCTTGCTGTATTGTCAGGACCCACTTTTGCTAAAGAGATGGCAGCAGGTTTACCGACGGCGATCTCGTTATCTTCTAAAGATGATGTCTTTGTTGCTGAGTTATCCGATCTACTGCACTGTGAAAAACGCTTTCGGGTTTACTCAAATAAAGATTTTATTGGTGTTCAGCTTGGTGGCGCGGTTAAAAATGTTATCGCTATCGCTGCAGGTATGGCTGATGGTATAGGTTTTGGTGCTAATGCGAGAACCGCTTTAATTACTCGAGGTTTGGCTGAAATGACCCGCTTAGGTTTAGCATTAGAGGCTAAACCTGAGACCTTTATGGGGATGGCTGGTTTAGGTGATTTGGTGTTAACGTGTACTGATAATCAATCGCGTAATCGCCGATTTGGTTTAGCGTTAGGACAAGGCATAGCAGTAGAAAAGGCGATAACAGACATTGGTCAAGTGGTGGAAGGCTACCGTAATACCAAAGAAGTTTACATGCTTGCAAAGAGAAAAGGTGTTGAAATGCCGATTGTTGAGCAAGTGTATCAAGTGCTTTACCAAAACAAAGACGCTAAAGCAGCTGCAGCAGACCTTTTATCACGTGACCGAAAGTTCGAATAACCTTGCTCTCATAACTGCAAGTAGGTTCATGAAAATTACTTTCGTGATCTTTGCCCTTACTCACTAATATTATTGTAAAACAGACATCTTATCATGTGTCTAAACTGCGTTAGGAAACCCTAATTGTCGCCATGCGTCGTAGACAATAACGGCTGTAGCATTAGATAAGTTCATACTACGACTTTCTTTGAGCATAGGAATGCGAATTTTATCTTTATCAGGTATTTTTGCTCGTACTTCTTCAGGTAAGCCGCTAGTTTCAGAGCCAAAAAGTAAATAATCCCCTTGGGTAAATTGAACATCACCATAAAAATTATCAGTTTTTGTCGTAATAGCAAGAACGCGTTTTGGTTTTTCTCTTTCAATAAAATCATCAAAATTTGCATGTCGCTTTATTTTTGCAAATTCATGATAATCTAAACCTGCACGTTTTAACTTTTTATCATCTAAGTCAAAGCCTAATGGTTCAATTAAATGCAACCTGAAACCAGAATTAGCACAAAGGCGAATAATATTGCCTGTATTTGGCGGAATTTGTGGTTGAAAAAGAACAACGTCTAACATAACAATAATCACAGTGATAAATTTTTGGTATTATACCGAGTATTGATGGATTCTTAAAATTTTTATTCGAAGGTAATATATGACAACGAATGATAATTCAAATAATGACTACGCTTTTTGGGTGCGTTTAGCCGCTATTTCTTCTAGTAGTGTCGCCTTAATATTAGTCGTTATTAAGCTTTATGCTTGGCTAGTGACAGATTCAAGCGCTATGTTAGCGTCAACAACCGATTCTATTTTAGATTTATTTGCCTCGGTGATGAGTATTGTTATATTACGTTTTGCATTAGCGCCTGCAGATAAAGAGCATAGTTTTGGTCATGGTAAAGCAGAGAGTTTAGCGGGTTTAATGCAAGGATCTTTTGTTTTAGGCTCAGCCACTTTACTTATTTTTAGTGGTATCTCTCGTTTACTTAATCCACAAGTCATCACGCAAAGTGAAGTGGCTATTTGGGTTACCGTTGTTGCTATTGTATTAACTCTGTTATTGGTGGTTTTTCAACGGTTTGTTATTAAACGTACGGGTTCAATTATTATTAGTGGAGATGCCTTGCATTATCAATCCGACCTCCTACTTAATTTAGGGGTGCTTGCTGCAGTCGTTTTAAGTCAAGGGATATGGATATCTGCTGACGGTGCTTTTACCATAGCGGTTGGTTTGTTTTTAATGTTTAGTGCCGGACAAATCATAGTGCAAAGTGTTCAACAGTTAATGGATCACGAATTGAGTGATGAGGAAATTACCCAAATTAGAAACATTGTGCTGGCAAATAAAAAAGCGTTGGGGATTCATGAATTACGTACTCGACAAGCAGGTGCACAGCGCTTTGTTCAGTTTCACTTAGAATTAAGTGATGATTTATCGTTTTTGGAAGCGCATAGCATTGGTGACGATATTGAAGCGGATATTAGTTCCGTATTAGCCCCTTGTGAAGTTTTTATACATCACGATCCTAGTTCGGTTGTGCAAGCTGAGCTAAGTAAAAGCTAACTAACAGCTTAGCAAGTAGGCTGAAAGACAGTTAGCAGCCCTGTTAAGTCTCCCGGTTCACTAACATCGTTTGACGGTGTAGATTAAAGGGATAGGTTTAATGCCATTAATTAGTGGTGCTGCTCAAACCAAGTCAATATTTGATTGAGGGCTAGCTCTCTTATATCATCGCTTTCAAAGAGTATCTCATGATAGGCGCCCTTAATTATGCTAGGTTTACCATCTGAGCACGACTGTGGTTGCAGTTGATGTAGCTGTTGGCAGAAGTTATTTTGTGCTTGGTTATCTATAATCGAGTCTTCAGCGGCTTGCAAAATAAGTATCGGCGTTGTCAGGTTTTCTAATTGTGCAAATATTTTATTTTGCGCTTGAATACCTTCATCTAACCAATTAACTGTCACTCCACCTAGTTGTACTTCAGGTATTTCTTGGTATAAATCGACAAATGTTTGATAGCGTACTCGGCTGTGAGTGAGTTCATTTTTGCTAAAAGGAACGGCTCGATAGTCTGCTTGACCGAAGAAATACCATGCCTCATTACTAAACCAGTTATTTAATCTATTGGTAAAACTAATCAAGCCTTTTGCCATGAAATCTGGAATGGGGCCGCTACTAAAGCCCATCATAGGAGAGGATAGTACTGCAGCTTTTATCCTGTCGGGGAATCTTTGCATATATCGAGCAGAGATAACACCACCCATTGAATGAGCGAGTAGGTACGGTTTGCTCTGGCAAGTGGTACTGACAATATTGTCGATAAAATAACTTAAGTCATCTTCATAATCGATAAAACTAGCAACATAACCTTTATTGGGGTTGGCTAGCAGTCGCTCAGACAAACCTTGCCCACGATGATCGAGTAAAAAAATATTGTAACCTTGCTGGTATAAGTTGTAACTTACTTCTTGGTATTTAAGATATGTTTCACTACGCCCTGAGACTATAACAATACATGACTGATTTTTATTGTCGTGGACGAATTGTGCGTAATTAATACGTGTTTTATCGGTAGCATTAAAGTGTGAGAAAGAACCTTGTTGCCAAAATTGTTTTATTTCATTTGAAAAGGTCGATGATAGCTGACTTTCTTGCATGAATTGATTACTCTGCGTTGCTGTATTAGTTGCTGTATTAGTTGCTGTATTAGTTGGGAAGGGACTTATGCTCTTTACTTCGTAAGCCATGGAGATAAAACTAGTAAGAGCGTTAAATACGATAAAATATATAGTTAGGTAGCAATAGAAATTTATTTTTAATAGCATGATTTACAAGCGGGCCGCACTTCCTTATATCAGTTTAGCTACAAAGGTAACGTAATCTTGGTGGTAAAACCATCCTTTTTATCAGTAGGGTTCCTGTTAATGTTTTAGAATTAATTGTGCCACCGTGGCTAATAATAGCTTGTTTGGTGATAGGCAACCTAACTCTGTGCCATCCGCTCTTCTATCTCTAGTATTGTACACTCGCTAGCATGTAGTAAATAATTAGGTTATCAATTCAGGGGCTCAAGCTTGTAAGCTAAAAGAGAATATCTTACTCATTTGACTTTCAATCGCTTGTTCATTTCTTTTAGCGGGTACAAAACGCCATTTACGAATTGCGGTTCGAATCGCACTTTTAAAATAATTTATTCGGCTTTGTTTTGCGAAGGTGATATCTTTTACTTGACCATTTTCATCAATGGTAAAACGTACTTTTACCTCTATTTCAATGCCTTTACGCTTAGCTAAACTAGGGTAAACCGGGTCAACAGATTTCAGCTGTTTGGCGCCATGCAAAATAGGAGGACTGTTAAAGTAATCGTTATTTGTTGCGCTTGATTGAATGTAATTTGGTTCAGTTATCGTAAGGTGTTGTTTATTACTAGCGCTTAACGTTAATCGTTGTTGATAAAGAGAAGTAGCCGTCGAATTATATGGAGTAGATTCTGTATGTGGCAAAACAATGTTACCAAGCGAGTCGCGTTCTGCCGACTGATTGAGTGTCTTTATCGCACTGTCTGCACGGGCTATGCGACTTTGAATTGCTGAATTAGCTTTAAATTTTCTTGGTAAATTTATTGCATCCACTTCAGTTGTTTTTAAGTCATTGTTTATAAAATTAATTTTCTTTGTTGGAGCTTTAGCTATGAGTGTTAAGTTTCTCGCTAGCGGTTTTTTTTGCTCTGTCGTTTTTGCTGGTTCAGTTTTGCTTAACGTATTTGTTTTCATTTCAATTTTTGTTGTTGCTAACAAAGACGGTTCAGGAATGAGATGATTTCGAGGCGAAATTTTATCTATGGTATTTTGAACTGCACTAGTATTAAGTAATGCACTGCCGCCCATTTGATGAGTGGTTAGTTGATACGATTCTTTTAAATAGTTGATGAGTGTTAGCTGCTCAGTCTTATTTTCTTTTTTCAATAACTGTCCCGCTATTGAACTGACATTGTGGCTGTTATTAGAAAGATGGTTTAGGTGTTCATTATCAGATGAGTCTTCAATCACTCGATTATTAGCTAAAAAACTATTTTTTAATTTTTCATTCTGGCTTTTGGAAGGAGCTAGCTGTTCATTGATTTGCCATTGTTGAGGTAATGAGTTGCTAATTAATTTTTTACTGAGAAACGGATTACTGAAAATCAAAGCTATAGATAACATGATACTAACCGCAGCAAACCATTTACTGGCGTTATTACTGGGGGCACAATGATGATCAACTAATCTTATTACACGTTCTTTTAAGTCGCCACCTGAAGCTGCCATTGCCATGCTTGGTATGGTGTGCGAATGCCTTTGTGTACATAGAGAAGCCGTATCAGCTAATGTATGGGCATAAGCAATAGGGTCTCCACAATATTGAACCGCAATGTCATCACTACAATATTCACGTTCATTACGCATTTGTTTGGCTACCCAAGCAACACTAGGGTGAAAGAAGAATAATAATTCAACTAAGGTTTGCAAAAAATTAACCAAATAATCATAACGGCGAATATGAGCAAGCTCATGCAAAATTAACATTTCTAATTGTGCAGAATTTAAACCCGATACCATGCTTGCAGGTAATAAAACTACTGGCTTCAACCAACCAATGGCCATTGGTACATCTACTTTTAAAGAAATTAATAATCGAGGTGTTTTAGCGAGTTTAATTTGTTTAGCTAGTGCATTAAAACGAGTTAATAGTTCACTGCTAGGCAATAAGTAAGCATGCTTAGGTAGGTGATTTACATTATGAATTTCTACTAATAATTTGCATGCTAGAGTGGAAATAGAAATCAACCACAGTAACGCAATATAAGGTAGAGAATAAGCTAAAATAGAAGGTAATAACTCTTGATAGGTCAACAAAGGGTTTTGCTGAGTTAACTCACTGACCAAACTTGTTAAAGGGATTGGTGATATGCCGACGGTCGCGACAGCTGTCTTGTTAGGATAAATAAGTAAAAAAGTAGCAACAGCGAAAAGCAGGTTGGCCAACATAGCAAAACTTGAAAGTGCATAACGTAACCGAGCCTTACTTTTATCAATAATTAACAGTGCCGACTTTAATACGGTAGCCACTAACAGTCCTTGCCATAAAAAATGCAATAAAGTTAGCGATAAGCTGTATAAAAATGGGTTAGTTAATAATTGTTCAAGCATAGTTAACGATTAATGCTCTTCTAATGAGTTCAATAATTTTCGTATATCATTAATTTCTTGGGCGCTGGTTGAGCTATCAAGCGCACGCATAACTAATTTTGAGGTCGAACCACCAAAAGCTTTACTGATTAAATCCTTTATTAAGGATGATTGTGTATGGGTTTCACTATTGGCTGCAGCATAAACATGTGCTCGATTAGTTTCATCACGAATAACGAGAGATTTTTCATGCATTATTTGTAATATCTTTAAAACAGTAGTATAGCCTGTTTTTTGAGTGTTACTAACGACTTCGTGTATTTGCCTTACGGTTGCAGGCCCCATTTTCCAAAGTACGTTAAGTAATGTTAACTCAGCCTCTGTGGGTTTTAGAGCAGGACTTTCATGCGCCATTTACTGTTCCTTTATCGGGTTTTTTATTGAACTAAACGTTAATTAATCAGCAGATACGAATATTGTCGTATCTGCTCTAGCTTATCTTGCGCGCATTAAATGAGCAACTATTTTATTTTATTGATTAATTGACGCACTTTCATTAAGTGATTTCTTGGTCATTGTTAAGCATTAAGTGTTAAGCGTGGCGTAAATTTCACCTAAACGAGTTACTGTGCCTTCACTGGCTTGTGGTGCAAAATTGTTTAACATTTCAGGAGCAAAAGCACAGACTACGGTCGAACCTAATTTGAAACGTCCCATTTCATCACCTTTTTCAAAGGTAATTGCATCAACGCCAGTTGCAGGGTATTGCCATCTAAAAATATCTTTTCCTGCGGGAGGGGTAATGGTACCGGCCCAAGTTGTTTCGATACTTGCTACTATGGTTGCGCCAACAAGAACCATAGCTAATTGACCAAATTCGGTATCAAAAATAGTGACAACACGCTCATTACGTGCAAATAAATCAGGTACATTTCTAGCCGTTAACGGGTTAACTGAAAATAACTCACCGGGTACGTAAATCATTTCACGCAATGTCGCTGACATTGGCATGTGAATGCGATGATAATCTTTAGGAGCGAGGTAAATACATGAAAACTGACCTCCTTGAAAAGGTGCAGCAGTTCTGACATCACCACCTAATAAGGATGTTAGGCTGTAATTAAAGCCCTTAGCTTGAATTAGTTTGCCGTCAATAATCTCGCCTTGTTGGCTAATTGCCCCGTCTACTGGGTAACATAAGGCAGTTGAGTCAGTGTTTATGGTGCGTACGCCTTGCTCAAGCTCACGAGTAAAAAAATCATTGAAAGTAGCAAAGTCATTGGCACTTTTTAACTTAGCCTCATTCATATTAATGCCGTAAGCTTTAATGAATAGGCTGATAAGTTTAGTGGTTAACCAACCCATTTGGGCACTCGCTAATTTACCCGTTAAACGTGAAATAGCATGTTTAGGCATAGCATATTGCAAGGCAATCTTAATTTTATCACCGAGATTATTCTTCTCAGCTGTTTGCGGTGAAGAGTTTTGTTGTTTAAAATTATTATCTGAAGACACTCATTTTTCCTTAATCATTAAAACGTGAAGTGAGTTTGTTATCCCCTAAACTTGCAAGGATTCTTTGGAAGCTTGCTAATCGTTTAGGTGATATTTTTTCATTTTCACCCGCTGCGATTAAAGCGCAACCGGGATCTGTTTGATGTTTGCAATCCCTGAATTTACATAAGCCAAGAAAAGGTTCAAATTCAATAAAACCATGGCAAACTTGTTGCGGTGTCAAATGCCATAAGCCAAACTCTCTAATGCCCGGAGAGTCAATTAAATCACCACCAGCAATAAAGTGATATAAACGTGCGACTGTCGTGGTATGTTGACCTAAACCTGAATTTTCTGATACTTCTTTAGTTAACACGCCTAATTCAGGCATTAATGCGTTAACTAGAGTTGACTTGCCTACGCCAGACTGGCCGACAAAAATACTGGTATGTTGGCTCAGTTGCGTTTTCAACTCACTGATGCCATCACGTGATTTACTACTGGCATAAAGTACTTGATAGCCAATGGTTTGATATATTTTTAATTGCTGTGCTATCTTCTCTTGCTCAGCATCAGAAAGGGTATCAAGTAAGTCAGTTTTATTTAACACAATAACGGGTGTGATACCTGTTTGCTCAGCAGCAACAAGGTAACGATCAATAATATCACTATTAAATACGGGTAATACGGATGAAACGATGAGTATCTGACTAATATTAGCAGCAATAGGTTTTACGCCATCATAAACATCAGGACGGCTCAGTACCGAATCACGCTTATGTACCGCCTCTATTATTCCTGTGATGCTGTGTTGGCTCTTTTCACCTAAACGCCATAAAACCTTATCACCACAAACTAAAGAGCTGACAGAACGACGTAAGTTACAGCGATAAATTTCATGCGCTTCATTTTCAACATCCGCATGCTGGCCAAAGCGGCTTATGATAACACCTTGTTGCGGTGCGCCTAAATCATCATCAAGCCATAATACCTTGTCCTTTTTAGACTTGCTTGGCCCTTGCAGTTTTTTATCATGATTTGCTTTGATTCGTCTTTGCTGACCTTTTGTCAGCTTTTTTACTTTACCCACGAGAATATTTCATAGAATTTAATTTGATCCAACTTATTTCTAACGTATTATACTAACAATTATATATGAATGCTTGTGCATTTTTTTAAGGAAAATTTATGACGTGTAGTGATAACAATTTAATCTGGCTTGATTTGGAAATGACAGGTCTTGAACCTAAGATAGATGTTATTTTAGAAATCGCTACAATTATTACGGATAGCCAGTTAAATATTCTAGCTCAAGGCCCTGTCTTTGCTATTAAACAAAGCGATGAGGTGCTAGATAATATGAACTCCTGGTGCATAGAGCATCATGGCAAGTCAGGATTAACTCAACGTTGTCGCGACAGCCAAATAAATTTAGCGCAAGCTAGCGAAGAAACATTAGCCTTTGTACGTCAATGGGTGCCGCAAGGGAAGTCCCCTATGTGTGGCAATAGTATAGGACAAGACAGGCGTTTTATTAATAAGTATATGCCTGAGTATGAAGATCACTTTCATTATCGCAACCTAGATGTGAGTACGGTGAAAGAATTGGCTAGGCGCTGGAACCCCGAAGTATTAAATAAAGTGGTGAAAACAGGAGCACATTTGGCTCTTGATGATATTAAAGAGTCTATTGCGGAACTGAAAGTATACCAACAATATTTTTTCAAAATGTAAAGTGATTATAGCTTTGCTCTCATTTTTTCAATAAAAACACTGATATCTTCATGCGCTGGCTTTTGGTTGGCGCTAAAGTTAATAGCCATTTGTGGTATTTCAACGGTTGATTTAGCGCTAACAAAGCGCATTTTACTAATGCTTTGCCTTATTTTATTGCCAATTTCACTAGCGACATCGGTATTGATATTGGGTAAAAATAAAATAAATTCATCATAACCAAGCCTTACAGGTAGCCCGCTATCATTTACATAACTAGCCACTTTACTTGCGATTTTAGCTAAAATAACATCGGAGAATAATATACCAAACTGTTGATTTAATTTATTAAAGTCAACAATCCTTACTAAAATAGCCGTAATCGAACATTGTTCTTCTTTTTGCCATGAATCAATGTGGCTTATCATCGCTTTCTGATTAAACAAACCCGTAACGGGATCAATATTCATTTCTTGACGGATTTGGGCTAACTCAACGGATAGCTTTTCATTTTTTTGTTGCGACTCTTCAAGTTGTTCTGCTAATTGAGCCTGCTGTTGTTTAAAAGAGTCTGTTGCTTGTTGTAATGTTGTGATTGCTAAATTGACATGGGCTATATCAGTAGATAAAAGTAGTGGAATATTTTTATCTAATTCATAAATAAGTGTTTGGGCACAAAGAGAAGATTGCTGATTGTTTTTTTGGGAAGTCGAGAGTAGTTGACTTAGGTCGCTTATTATTTCCTCTCTAAATTTACTCTGTTCAAGTAGTTGTTCCTTGTACAAATTTTCCATGAAAAAGTTACTTAAGCTATCATTCAGCTTTAATTCCTGTTCAATTAATTCAATTAAACAAGTATTATTTTTTTTGTAGTATTCATAGGCGACAGCATAATTAATCGGGCTTATTGCGAGTTGCCACTTTTTTAGTTGGGCAACAGCTAAGACCATTATATTGTCAGCCGCTTTTATAGAATCGTGATACTTCATCGGTTTAACTATTTACTTTTTTCATATTATGCATTCTCTAGTAAACAAGGCGAAATATCTAGGCTTTTCTTTATCAGTGACATTCGTTAAAGTGAGTACGCCTATTCTTCAAGTACACCCTTTGGATAATAAATGAAATTATTACCGGCTAATTTAGTAAACTTTTACAACAATCAAAAAATCAGTATGACCTTATTTACTTTACTTTTATTGCTTATTGGGTGTAGCCAAACAATAGAGTCTGAAAATAAAATTGATGAGGTAAATAGTGAACAAAAACTTCAGCAAATAATAATAGAACATGAAAAGTTTTATGTTCAAGAGAGCCCATTTAACAAAACCGAAGCAGGGGGTAACAATGCTAAATTACCTGATTTATCTGCTCAGTCGCTATCAACTAACTATCAACAGCGCTTAGTTATTTATCAAAAGCTCATGGCAGTTACAAATAAAGATTTATCTCTGCAAAGCCAAATTAATTTAGCTGTTCTTGCTTATAACCTTAAAAATCAGCTTGATAGTTATAACAATAAAGAACACTACATGCCATTAACTGCGGAATCTGGATTTCATGTCTGGATTGCGAGTATTGCCAAAAAAATTGAATTTAAAACGAAACAAGATTACCAAGATTACTTAGCTCGTTTATCCGCTTTACCAATCTACTTCTCTCAACAAATTGCCTGGATGAAATTAGGTCTTGAAGAAGGAATAACACAACCTAAGATTGTGTTAAAAGGTTTTGAGCAATCTATTGCGGCATTTATTAAAGAAGATGTTAGTGAAAGTGATTATTATCAACCGTTTATTCATATCTCTAAATTCGTATCACCAGAAGAGCAAAAGACTTTGCAGGCTCAGGCTAAAAAAGTTTTAACAGAAAAGGTTATGCCTGCATACCAACAATATTATGATTTTATGGTGAATCAATACCAACTGCATGCAAGGGAAAGTATTGCGGCTACATCGCTACCAGATGGTAAAAAATACTATCAAAATCGAGTAGAGCATTATACCACCTTAACAATGACACCCAATCTAGTGCATCAAAAGGGTCTAGCGGAAGTAAAACGTATTCGCGCTGAAATGGAAATGGTCATTAATGATGTTGGTTTTGAAGGTCGCTTTAGTGATTTTGTTGGATTTTTACGAAGTGATGCACAATTTTATGCCAAGACACCAACAGAACTATTAAAAGAAGCGGCATACATTGCTAAAAAAATGGATGCTAAATTACCCGCGTTATTTAAAACCTTACCGAGAACCCCTTACGGTGTTGTTGCTGTGCCGGATAGTATTGCGCCTAAATATACCACAGGTAGGTATTCAGGTGCTTCGCGTGATGATGAACCGGGTAATTATTGGGTAAACACCTATAGGTTAGACCGTCGACCTCTTTATGTTTTAACAGCATTAACTTTACATGAAGCAGTGCCAGGTCATCATCTACAAATATCTCTTGCTAAAGAGATGACACAAGTACCTAAGTTTCGTAATAGAACCTATATCTCTGCTTTTGGAGAAGGATGGGGATTATATTCGGAGTACTTGGGTGTGGAAGCCGGTATGTATGAAGACCCATATCATAACTTTGGTCGACTTACTTATGAAATGTGGCGTGCTTGTCGCTTAGTTGTCGATACAGGTATGCATAATATGGGCTGGAGCAGAGCAAAGGCAATGGACTTTTTAGCAAGCAATACCGCCTTATCGCTACATAATGTTGAAACAGAAATCGATCGTTATATCTCATGGCCTGGTCAAGCGCTATCTTATAAAATAGGTGAATTAACTATTAAACGATTACGTGCTAAGACTGAGCAAGGGTTAGGGCCTGCGTTTGATTTACGTGACTTTCATGATCAGTTACTTAAAAACGGTTCAATGCCACTATCTATGTTAGAGAAAGTAATCGAACAATATATTATTGAGCAGAAAAATACGTTAAGTTATAAAGCTAGAATTAGGGTGATGGGGTAGAGGTGGCACGCAAAGAAACCGGAAGAAACAGATCACGTACTATCAAAGATTAGATAAGCCCCCACTATATCTAAATTTGGTAGTTCCGCTATCATAGGTTTCCCATTAGACCGGTAACTTTGCGTCCCTAGTTTTCACTAGGTTTGCCCTTGTCGAGCTTTAGAAGCTCAATTGCATTATAAGCTATGATCACTAAATGTAAACATAAAAAATAATTAGGTGAGTTTAAAAAGTGATCATAGGGTAAACATAATGTAACGAGTGTGTGTTTTTTAGGTGGTTTTATTTTTTGTTTTTTTAATTGTTTGTCTTTATTAGCTTTTTTTTTGGTGTTTCATGCAAAATTTATTTTTTATATTTATTCTTTTTCTTTTAATTCCCTTCTCTTTTGCTCAAGAATTTTCGACGCAAGCACAATATATCAGACAAATAGATTTGCTGGTAAAAGTGAATAGCGAAAGCTTAATTAATGAGCAAGTGGATAAACTGGCAGATAATATATTACCTAATAGCCAGCATTACCCAAACGAAATGGTTGCTAAATTATTTTTACTCATGGCGAATATTGAAATAAATCAAGGTGATGTTAATGCTGCTTTTAAATATGTTCAGCAAGGGTTAACTATTCCTACGTCGAATAAAAAAATAAAGCTTTGTTTACAGCTTAAATTAGCGCAGATATATGTAATCAAAAGGCAGTATTTAGAACTACTGGATGTTGCAGAGCAAGCTGTATTCGCCAGTGAACAGGTGAATAAGATAAAATACAAATTGTTTGCATTGAGCTATCGGAGCGTTGCATTAGCGAGATTAGGACAGCATCAACAAGCACTTATCGATTTGCAACAAGTTGAGCAAGATATTGCTAATAACAAGTTATTTAATGAACATATTGAGTTATTTACTATATTGGCTGCAGCTTACTATCAGTTAAGTGATTATCAAACAGTATTAACGCTGCAATTGAAAATATTAAAGCTAAGGTTTGAGTTAGAGCAAAAAGAAAATATTGAGAAAACCTATTTAGCTTTAGGTAATGCTTATATAAATTTACAGCGTTTTGATGATGCTTATAATGCCTTTTGGGAATCAATACACTATGCGGAGAAAAAGTCAGCAGTTATCAGTATTGCTTATGCTCAAAAAGGATTAGGCATTAGTTTGATAAAGCAGAAAAAATATAATAAAGCTGCTGTTAGGCTACAGCATGCAGCTGATACTTTTCAACAAGAAAATTTGCACACAGCTCTCATTGAAACCTGGGTTGCTTTAGCCAAGGCTAAACTTAATAGCGGACAAAAATCTCAAAGTTATTCCCTGTTAGTGAAAACATTAGCGCTATTGGATGGTAACGAATTATCGCTTAAGTACCTTGGGTTTTACCGCATGTTAGCGGCAATGTATTTTGATCAAGGAAGTTATCAAGAAGCTTATGCTGTGCAAAAAAAACACAGTGAGTTACTACTTGTTAAAATAGAAAACAAGAAAAAATCGGCTGATTCCGTACATGATTTTTATAACCAACCTCTTAATTATTTACAAGGAAAACAATCAATTATTCAATCAAGAGCCTTGGCCGTAAAGCTTGCAGAAGAGAATGAATTATCAAACAGTTTTTCACTTAAATTTCATCGCCAACAATCTATTATTGTTAGTTTATTGGTGCTTGTTATTCTATTGTTGATTACTTTTTTCAGTTTTATGCTAAAGCTGAAATCGAAGAGAAGGACCTTGGTATATGAAACGGAAGAGAGACCAAGTTATATCCTTGCTAGTCCAACACAAACCAAGCATGATTATCAGTTAGCCTTTAAAAAAGCCAGGACCTACCAATACCCTTTAACGGTAAGTTATTTTGTTATTGAAAACTGGCAAGAGTTAATTTTTTTATGTAGCAAAAAAAACCTTAAAGAAATCAGGCGAGAGATTGCTCGTGTTATCAATGATCAGTTAACTGAGTTTGATCAAGCTGGCTTGTTAAATGATGGTGAATATTTGTTGTTATTTGAACATCAATGTGAGGATGAGGTCATAGAAAAAATAACAAGCCTCGCACAGGCACTTAGTGTTAGATTTTTTGCCAATTTAGGTGACTTTTCCGTTACTATTAACTACGCGTTAAAAACCCCTGACTTTAAAGACATTGATCCTTATATTTTTCTCGCGCGACTGTGTGAATCGGTGGTTTCTAGCAAATCAATAAACAAATAATCTTCCGAGTAAATTTTTAACTACCTCTAATCAAGGCGATGTAATGTATTTTGTTTTACCCATAACAGCAGTGTTTGTATTTTTATGTATTTATTTTTTCTTTAGCACCGAAAAATTACAAAGAAAATTGATCATGCAACGACGAGAGGGAGAGAGTACCCGCAAAGAAAATAAAATACTTGTTGATGCCATGGCACTTATCTCTAATCGACATGAAAAATTTTCTAAAAATACACTACAGAAAAAAATAACGGAAGCTAAGCTAAATAACAACGAAGCATTAGTACAGCACCTTGAGTTGATTTCCCCTTTAATTAATAATTACAGCCTTATTCTTCGCGAGTGTTTAAAAGGCAAGGGGAAGCTTAAAACTATCGTTCAAAAATGTTTTAATAATCATGATGAAAAATCTTTCAAGCAGTTTGTTGCTTTACTTGTTACTAGTGATAAAAGTTTGAAGCGTTATTGGTCTAGTAATAATTTAAATGGTTTTCTTTTTCTCGTTGATGCTTTATTAAACCATGATACTAATCAAGCAGAAAAAAAATCAAAGCAACAAGAATCCGATGCCACAATTGACTTTTTTAATAAGTAACGTTCGTCATATGCAACTAATTGTTTAAATTTGGTTTTATTGTGGTTTACTTCGCTTGTTACAACATAAAAAAACACTCGTTTTATTTTGAATAAATAGTTTAAATAAATATTTGAGGAATAACATTTAGTTAATGTGTACTTAGATCAATAAACATCCATTTTTTGCTATTTTATTTACAAAAGCAATATACACTGTGAGGCTGTATATACCTGTAACCACTCAAAGTGAATTCTGAAACATGTATCTTGATTGGTCGTGGGTATAGTGTTTTTTTTGTATTAAAATCGACATTATTTGGGAAACATTATGTTGCAACAGTTATCGTTAGCTAACAAAATTAATATGGCCTTAGTACTTATAGGTATGATCTTTTTAAGTACTACAATCTTCTTTTTTCATGATGATGAAAAGCAATTAGCCGAACATTTTGTTGAACGTAATTTAGAAAGTTTAGCGTTAAACTATTTTGACTCAGTGAATACCATGATGTTGACAGGCACAATTGCTAATCGACAATTAATACAGAATAAAATCCTGAGTCAAGATGATATTGTTGAAGCGCGTATTTTAAGAGCCCCCGCCCTGATCAAAACTTTCGGTCAGGGTAATAGTGATCAAAGCGCTACTAATGAATTCGAGCAAAAAGGTTTATTGGGAGAAAAAGCCTTTAAACAATTTAGCCAAGATGGCAAACGCATGATAAGTTTTATTATGCCGATAAAAGCCAGTGCTGATTATCGAGGTACTAATTGTCTGAGCTGCCATCAGGTTAATGATAATGAAATTCTAGGTGCGGTAAAGCTAACTTATGACTTATCTAGCGTTGATAAAGAGATTGTTACGTCAATAACCAAAGCTGCAACATTGCAGTTTATTATTACGTTTATATGTTTTTTATTACTAAGTTATACGTTGAAAAAATTAATTTTTGTTCGTTTAAAAAGATTGAGTAATACGATTAGAACCGTTGCCGATGAATTGGATCTAAATAAAAAAATTAAAGTTAATTACCATGATGAACTCGGCGCAGTCAGTAGTGCTTTAAATGACATGATGGCTAAATTCAGAAATAGTTTCCTTTCTATTTCTGGCGCTACTACGCAGTTAATCGAATCAGCAAAATCGGTGGATGAAATTTCAAGCTTAACGCGTTCTGCGGTATTAGAGCAAAAAAATGGCACAGATTCCGTTGCTGCTGCTATTAATGAGCTTGATGCTTCAGCCAATGAAGTTCAGCAAAATACGCAAAGTGCGGCAGATAAATCTGTCTCAGCCAATGAGCGTACCGGTAAAGGTTTAATTTTGGTTGAGCAAGCTAAAACCGGTATTAATGAACTGCGTGATAAAGTGATTGAAAATACGACAATGATCACAGAGCTGAGTAATAAAACTAATGAAGTTGGTAGTGTATTAGAGGTGATAACCGCTATTGCTGAGCAAACTAATCTATTAGCACTTAATGCGGCGATTGAAGCGGCGAGAGCAGGAGAACAAGGGCGCGGTTTTGCCGTGGTTGCTGATGAGGTTCGCTCGCTTGCTACTCGAACGCGGGAGTCTATCGAGCAAATCCACGCCACTATTAATGCTTTGCAAGTAGGCGCGCAAGGCGCGGTTACTTCGATGAATGAAGTGAGTCAACAAGCAAGTGATAAGGCAGATGATGTGACCAATGTTGCAAGCTTGTTAGTTGATATCAGTGGTGAAATTAAAGAGTTAGATGAGCTTAACTGTCAGATATCGAGTGCAGCAAAACAGCAAAATCTAGCCGCTGATGAAATCAATGTTAATGTTGTTAATATCAGTAATGTGGCACAAAAATCTAGCGAAGATGCTATACGAGGTAAAGAAATAAGTGAACATTTACTTTCTCTTGCTTATGAACTGAACGTTCAGTTAGCGAAATTTAAGCTTTAGCTCACCGCTATATAGTAGTATTACTGTACAAAACCGTTCATTTTTATTAACCTGATATTAGTCGTGTGAACGCAGGTTATAATGCAGATTTGCATATATTGGATATGTGGTTAAATATGAGTAGTTTTAACGTAAGACAATTTTTTTTATTTACAGTCATTATTGCTGTAAGTGGACTTTCTTTACTATTTTCTGAGCTATATCGCGAACAAATACCTATTAGTTATATAGTCATAGCCGTTTATATCATCAGTGTTTTTATCATTGTTAGCGTTTGTTGGCGTTTAACTAAACACTTTTTTGTAACGCCTGCTCCAGAGGAAAGTCAGAAAGCTAGAGCACAGGACACGTCTTCTTATGATCATGATCCTGCAACTAATTTACCTACGGCTCAACTAGCACTGAAAAAATTTGAGCAGGTACTTAAATCTGCTAATAATAAACGTCTAGCGGCAATTACTTTTAAGCCTATCAACTTCCAACATGCGAACTCTTTGTTAGGCCACCATAATTCTGATTTGCTCTTGTTGCAATTGGCCTATTGTTTGCGAAAAAAAGTAGCAAATAATAGTGAGTTATTAAATTTTTATACCGAAAACGCACCGATACGCATTGCACGCTTGCAAAGTTTGAATTTTATTGTGGTTTTTGATTTAACTGATGTGAAGGATAACGACAAAAATTTTCTCAATGATGTCTGTTTACAATTAGCGAGTAGTGTTCCTGACGCGATGAGCTTTAAAAGTTTTTCATTAAACTTTGAACTTGCTTTTGGCATAGCTATTTCAGGTGAAAGTGGCCAAAACGTGAGTGAGATTGTCGCTTATGCCGAGGATGCTTTACTCCGTGGTATCAAACTTCAACAGCCCATAAGTTATTTTGATCATAATATCGTAGCGAATACACATAAACAATTAGCACGAATGGAACAGTTAAGTAGTGACATAGTTGATGAAAGTTTGTCTTTGTATTTACAGCCCAAAGTCAATATAAAGAATAATGACATTGTCGGTTTTCAACTAAAAGTCCATTGGTATGAACAAAGTGATAGCCCGCTAGGGTTAAGTGATTTTTCTGACCTTGCTGAATACAGTGGTGAAGTCTATTTACTGACTAAACAAATGTTAAAACAAGCCTTTAGCACATTATTTACCCTACAAAAGAGAGGGCTTTATCAAACGGTATCAGTTAGTCTTTCAAGTAAAAGCCTTTTTGAAGCCGATCTGGTTGATTTTATTGAAGAGCAAATGACGAAGTACAGCATGGCTGGTAAGTATTTAATGATTGAATTAACAGAGAGTGTTATTTTAAGTTCAGGGCAGCGTGCCAAAACGACTATAGATCAGCTTAAATCACTCGGTGTTACTATCGCTATCTCTGATTTTTCAGGTAGTTATGAGTCATTACGTTACATTAGAAAAATGGCTATTCAACAAGTGAAAATAGACTGTCAACAATTAACTAATGACAGTGAAAATAGAGTGGATAAAGCGATTACCAACGCACTTATTACCTTAACGCGTAGTATGAAAATTCCTTTGATCGGTACACACATAGATAAAGATGATGCTGCTAAGGCCTATATAGCTATGGGCGGGAAGTTAATACAAGGTGATATTATTTGTGCTGGTGTTGTACCTGAAGAGTTAGAGCTTTGGCTAAATAAATGGTTTATTCAGCACCCAGAAGCTATGCCCTCTAAATAAAGTAAGCTATTCAATGCTCAATGGCTCAGGTGATAAAATAATCCCGGTATTGTCTGCATAAATATGATCATCAGGTAAGAAAGTGACCCCGGCAAAATTAATGGCTACATCTGTTTCGCCTACGGCTTGATCACTAGCACCCGCAGGGATAGCCACCAAAGCTTGAATGCCTATTTCAATTTCTTCTAATGCATCTACATCACGAACACTACCGTAACAAACAATACCCTGCCAACCATTATCTGCCGCGGTTTGGGCAATACTCGCATCAATAAGTGCGCGTCTGGTTGAGCCACCGCCATCAATCACTAATACTTTCCCTATACCATCTAAAGAAACCAGTTGATTAATGAGGCCTAAATTTTCGAAGCATTTTAAGGTGACGACTTTACCTGCAAATGAATGTAAACCACCATAATTACAAAAAATAGGGTCTACTACATCGATCAAGTCAGCATAAAAATCACATAGCTCAGAAGTATTATATTGCATGTTATCGATCGCTTTAGGCACTTTAGGTAATAATCAGTATAACCTTTTGTAATTAAATTAAAACTAGTTAGTTTTAATTTAATTATTCGATGGTTATACTTGAATTTAAAGGTGAAAGGCACTTTAATAGGAAGACAACGTAAGGGTTTATACCCGTTGACATTCAAGCGCTTCTTCGATGGGGTTAAAAGCGCTTTACGCGGCGTTATTCATTTGAACAAGGGAATAACCATTGTTTAAAATGAATGCCTTGCCTAAAGCACCTTTAACTCCCACTTAAATCACGCACTTTGAATAGTAACGGGTATAGAGTCAACGCGTAACATTTACCTATAGAGTAATGACATTCATGATTGAATATGCGATTCCTCATATTTTTCTCTTTGCCATGCAAGCAGTTGCTTTCTTGTTGTTATCATTTGTTTTTTTTATGTATTACCGTACTTTTTCTAGACAGTATGTACAATACTGGTTATTTAGTTTACTTGCTTTAACTTTCAACTACGCCATCAAGGCGATAGCGCTTTATGCAAATATTACAATCTCTCAAAATATAACCGCAACGTATTGGCAAGCCTTGCCTGAATTATTACAACAAATTAGTCAGTATTTAGTGCTGTTTTTTTTATTACTTGGTGTTTTTAATGCCAAAACCCAGCAAAAGATACCTAAAAAAGTATTTGTTTATGCTTATGCTTTAATTTTTATATTAACAATCATCTCCGCAATGTTTTCTACGTTTAAACAGGATGATATATTTTTACACTTTTATTTAAATGTTAGCTTGCCTAGTTTTATTATTTCTTGCTGCTTATTAGTTTTGGCTATTTATCTTTTAGTGGATAAAAAAAGTTACTTTTCTAGTAAAATTTTAATGTGGTTTTGTTTTACTGTTGGTATGCGTTATCTGTTTCATTCTTTTGTCTCTATCGTGGCTTTAACAGAAACTTGGTATCGAAAATTTGAACTGTTTTTACTCTATTTCGATATTACCGTGTACGGTGTTTTAGGCTTTGTCTTGCTTATTTGGCTGCAAGGAGCGGAGCGTTTTGCCGCGCTTAATGCTATTAATAAAGCGCGCTATTTAGGTAAACATGACAGGTTAACAGGCGCTCTGAATCGTGAACAGGTGATGGAGAAACTATCTGAAAAATTGCTTGAGTTAGCTAATAAGATTACGGGGGATAAAAAACAAATTAAACTGGCTGTTTTCCTTATTGATATAAAGCAGTTCAAATTTATTAATGATACCTATGGTTTGAAAATAGGTGATTATATTTTAGGTGAGATTGCTAATAGGCTCAATCACAGTGTATTCATACCACAAGCCGTAGGCCGCTTAAGTGGTGATTCCTTTATGTTTGTGATTGAATTTGAACAACTATCGCATGTAGAGCGAGCGGTTCAGCACCTTCATGAATTAATATCTCGCCCCTACACTTATCAAACGCAAGAAATTCATATTCAAGCGAGTTTAGGTTATTGTTTTTACCCTGACAATGCAGATAGAGCGGAAGATTTATTACAAAAAGCTAACCTTGCTTTGCATCATGCAGAAACCAACAATATAGCTTCTGTGTATTTTTCTGAAGGCATGCAAGCGCAAGGGCGGCGTTTGTTGGTAATGGAAAAACAATTAAAATCAGCGCTAGCAAACGATGAATTTATTTTATATTACCAACCGCAACTTAATCTATTAACCAATAAGCTTGAAGGTGTTGAAGCGTTAGTGCGTTGGCAGCACCCAGAAAAAGGATTATTGCCACCAATGGACTTTTTACCTGACATGGAAGCCCTAGGTATGCACAGTGTTTTTGATAACTATATCTTAACAAAAGCTTGTCAAACAAGTGCTCGTTGGTTTGCACTCCATCGCAGACGAATTGCGATTGCAATTAATATCACAGCGGTTGAGTTTCAAGATGAGAAGTTGGTCTCTAATATTCAAGCGCTGTTATTAAAGTACGAAATACCTTCTAAGTACATTGAGTTAGAAATAACAGAAAACGTAGTGATGACTGATATAGAAAGAGCAATGGATAGCATAGTGAAGTTGCAGAGTATGGGCATTAAGGTTTCTATTGATGACTTCGGTACCGGTTACTCTTCATTAGCCTATTTACGTAAATTACCTATAGATAAAATCAAAATTGATCGTAGTTTTATTCAAGAAGTGGCAAGTAATGACTCAGATCTGACTATTGTTAGGTCGATGATTGAACTCTCTCATGGTTTAGGTAAAAGGGTGCTAGCGGAAGGTGTTGAAACAATAGAACAACTCAATCTTTTACGTCATTTAGGTTGTGATGCAGTGCAAGGTTACTTTATTGATAAACCTCTGCCTGAAGAAGAGTTAGTGCGTTACCTCAAAAGAAAGTAAAGCTAAATATCAATGTTTATTAATGTTTATCAATGCTTAATGTTCAATGTTTGATCTATAAACGTTAAACAACTAATAAAAATCAAAAAAAACTTACATTTGCCGATATAGGTCTATAATTAACTATAGTTATATTACTCAGTAATTTACTAAGGACTAGGACTAGGACTAGGGATAGCTGGGCTGCGTTTTTTGAATAGATATAAATAATAAAATTAAGAAGGTTATACCTGCATGCTGATTAAACACAAACTTATTGCAAACTCCGTTATTTTAGTACTTTCCTTGATGCTAATGTTGGCTTTATTAACTTATGCCACAAAGGGATTAGAACATGATATTTCAATTGCAGGGGATCTTGGGGAAATTGAAAGTTTAGTACTGGAATTAAGGCGGGATGAAAAAGACTTTTTGGCCAGAAAAAGTTTAAATTATAGTGAAAAATTCACTAAAAACATGGCTAACCTACAACAAAAAGTTAATGCTTTAGACAAAGACTTTTCTACTGCAGGTTTATCTTTGCCTGAATTTACGAGTATGCGAAATGTATTAACACAATACGATAATCATTTTAAAAAATTAGTGACTTTACAGCAACGGATAGGCTTACATGCTAAAGATGCTTTATATGGTGAATTACGTACCGCCGTGCATAATATTGAGGAGTTAATTGGTAACGATGATTATCAATTACGCAGTGAAATGTTGCAGTTAAGGCGTAACGAGAAAGATTTCATGTTACGTTTAGACGAAAAATATGTAGAAAAACATCAAAAAAATAGTGACATATTGGCGAGCAGTGTCCAGGCCAGTGCTTTTACACAAACAAAAAAACAAGATGTATTAGAGTTACTTACAAGTTATCAGCATGCCTTTGCTAATTTAGTTAGTGAGCAAAAAGTTTTAGGTTATCATGCTAAAATGGGGGTGTTGGCCGAGATGCGTAATACTGTTCATCAAGTCGATGACATCCTAGCCAAACTATTAAGTAAGAGCCAAACAGCTGTTGATGATGATGTCAGTTTTGTTGCAACTTTAGCTTACTCACTGTTTTTTATTGTACTTGCTATCGCGTTAACTTTTGCTTGGTTAGTAGGGAAAAGCATTCTAGATCGAATAAATACTTTACAGCAAACGATGACTAACATTGCACAAAGTAATGACTTAACCATCGAGATTGAAGTGACTGGTAATGATGAGCTAGCTAAAATGGCACAAGTATTTAATGGTATGCTTGTTAGCTTTAGGTCACTTATTGTGCAAGTTAATCATTCAGTAGAAACTTTGAATACTGCGACAGGAAGCTTAGCTGAGAACATTTATAATGCTAATGAGGGCGTTGAAACTCAAATGCAGCAAACAGATTTAGTCGCAACAGCAGTGACCGAAATGGTTGCCACGGTAGATGAAATAGCGACTAATACCAGAGAAGCGGCACATAAAGCCGAATTAACCAGTAATAATGCTGAAAAAGGTAAAAATGGCGTTGAACAGACGATTGGGCAAATTGGTCAGTTATCAAATAAGTTATTGGACTCAGAAAGTGTTGTTAAAGAACTAGAAAAAGAAAGTATAACTATTGCTTCTGTACTGGGTGTTATTCGCGGAATTGCTGAACAAACCAATTTACTGGCTTTAAATGCTGCCATTGAAGCGGCTCGTGCAGGTGAACAAGGGCGTGGTTTTGCTGTGGTTGCTGATGAGGTTAGAACCTTGGCAAGTAGAACACAAGACTCAACCCAAGAAATTGAAACTATTATCAACTTATTGCAAAAGCGTACACAAGAGATAGTTGTTTTAATGGCACAATGTCGTGAGCAAGGAGAAGAGAGTGCATTGCAAGCTAGCTCTGCCGGTGCCATGTTAGACGAAATTAATCAAGATGTCGCTTTGATTACGGATATGAATAGCGCCATCGCTACAGCGATACAAGAACAAAGCACAGTCGCTTCAGAAGTGAATGAGCACGTAGTTATGATTAGGGATGTTACTGAACAGTCAGGTGCATCAGCTAAGCAAAATGAACACATGAGTGAAGAGTTATCTCAGCAAGCAGAAATTCTAAGCAAAGAAGTAAGTCGCTTTACTGTGTAAGAAAAGCTCGATAGCAGTATTAGCACTGTAAAAAAAAAGCCCCTGAAATGTAAATTTCAGGGGCTTTTTTAGCTACGTATTATTAGCTACTTATTTTAAATGACTGATAAAGAGTTTAGACTTCTTTAATCATTATCATTGCTTCACGAGAATGGCCACTACGTTTTAACTCATCTAAATAAGCTTGCCAACGTACTTCCTGTTCAGTTATTAACTTCTTCAGGTAATCATCACTGTAAATGGCACTATGCTGATCATCAAAAATAAAGCGATAACCATGTTTCCCAACAGATTCTATAGCAAGTAATTGAACTTGTTTTTTATGGCTTATAATCGCTTGAGGTTTTTTACTGTTAGCATTGGGCGAGCTAATACGTAAATATTCAAAAGATAACAAATAACACTTAGCCTGAGTCTTAATTTTGACCTGATTTAGGTCAACTTGTAGGCTCAAGGTTTTATCCGTCTTATTGATTATAAAGTGTTTTACTGTCATTTCTTCGCCTTGCTTGCAACGATTTAAACTAAACTAAACTAAACTAAATTGAATTTAAGCTAAAGGATAAACCGGCTTAAGTCTTCGTCTTTAACTACATCACTTAAAATTTTCGAAACATAACTTTCATCTATGGTGATCGTTTCACCGCTGCGCTGATCAGCGTTAAAAGATAAATCTTCAACCAAGCGCTCCATCATAGTATGCAAACGACGGGCACCGATATTTTCCGTGCTCTCATTTACTTGCCATGCGGCATTGGCTACAGCTTTAATGCCATCTTCAGTAAATTCAACCTTAACACCTTCAGTAGCAAGTAAAGCACTATATTGCTCTGTTAAAGAGGCAAAAGGTTCAGTTAAAATGCGCACAAAATCATCAGCAGTTAAGGCTGATAATTCAACACGTATAGGCAGACGCCCTTGAAGCTCAGGTATTAAGTCCGAAGGTTTAGTCATCTGAAATGCGCCGGAAGCAATAAACAAGATATGATCGGTTTTGATCATGCCATGTTTAGTGCTAACAGTGCAGCCTTCAACTAAAGGTAATAAATCACGCTGAACACCTTCACGAGAAACATCCCCGCCGCCTGAATTTTCTGCACGTTTACAAATCTTGTCAATTTCATCGATAAAAACGATACCATTTTGTTCTACAGCATCAATGGCTTTTTGTTTGATATCATCTTGGTTTATTATCTTCGCGGCTTCTTCTTCTTGTAATGCTTTTAAGGCATCTTTGATTTTTAGCTTACGTTTTTTAGTTTTATCACTCGACATATTTTGGAACATGCTTTGCAATTGTGAAGTCATGTCTTCCATGCCAGGAGGTGCCATAATTTCAACGCCGACTGGTGACGCAGCTAAATCTAATTCAACTTCTTTGTCGTCTAATTTACCTTCACGTAATTTTTTGCGGAAAATTTGTCTAGTATTGGTATCTTCAGTCACTTCATCATTACCAAAACTATCACGAGCAGGAGGTAATAATACGTCTAAAATACGCTCTTCAGCCGCTTCTTCAGCAAGATGCTGTACTCGAGCCATCTCATCTTCTTTGACCATTTTAATGGCCATATCAGCTAAATCACGGATGATAGTTTCGACTTCTTTACCAACATAACCTACTTCGGTAAATTTTGTCGCTTCAACTTTGATAAAAGGTGAGCGAGCGAGTTTTGCTAAACGACGAGCAATTTCTGTTTTACCGACACCGGTCGGCCCTATCATCAAGATATTTTTTGGCGATACTTCATGGCGCAATGCTGGTTCAAGCTGCATACGACGCCAGCGGTTACGCAGGGCAATAGCAACGGCACGTTTAGCATCACTTTGACCAACAATATGGCTATCTAATTCATGAACAATTTCACGTGGAGTCATATCTGACATTATTTATTCCTCAATTTTTACACTATCAGTGCGTATTTATTACGGCTGACTTTTATTATTTCAAAGGTAAGTTTATAACTCGTCAATGACGTGTTCTTGGTTAGTGAAAACACAAATGTTACCGGCGATAGTAAGAGACTTCTCTACTATTTCTTTAGCACTGAGCTCGGTATTTTCTAACAAGGCAGTTGCAGCCGACTGAGCAAAATTACCACCACTACCAATCGCAATTAAATCATGCTCCGGCTGCACTACATCACCATTACCGGTAATGATTAATGAGGCGGTTTCATCGGCTACAGCAAGTAAGGCTTCAAGTTTTCTTAATGCACGGTCGCTGCGCCAATCTTTGGCGAGTTCTACTGCGGCTTTAGTGAGGTGACCTTGATGTTGTTCTAATTTACTTTCAAAACGTTCAAATAAGGTAAAAGCATCGGCAGTGCTGCCAGCGAAACCGGCGAGTACTTTATTGTTATATAAACGACGAACTTTACGGGCATTACCTTTCATGACGGTATTGCCTAACGATACTTGGCCATCTCCGCCAATGGCAACTTTGCCATTACGTCTAACTGATACGATAGTAGTCACATTAACCTCAAATTTACTTAATTATTTAATGTTTAATAAGTTGGGGTTAATGTGCGTTTTTCAAGGAAATTGAATAATTATTTTGTTGTGCAGGTGACTTATCGCAAGAGCAAAATCATGCAACGATTTATATTATTGCGTTTTAACTTATGTTTGTCTTTTTCTGCTAAGCGTTTACGTTCGTAAGGGCCTAAAACGACTTTATGCCAAGTGCCAGTGGTTCCTGCTACTGTTTTTATTTTCGAAGAAATACCAGCGAAAGCAATATTAGCTTTAAGTACTTGTGCTTGTTTTTCTGTTCTAAAAGAGCCACATTGCATTTGATAGGGACCTCTTTCTTTAACTTCGTACTCACCCACTTCTATGTTTTGGTTTTCTAAATCTTTAACATAACTCCACTTTTCTTTAGGTGGTTTAGGTAATGCTGTTGTTTTATTTGCATTTTTCACCGATTCAGTTTTCACTGGATTAATCGCTGGTAAAGGTGTTTTAGTATTCGGTGCTGTTTTTAAAACCCAAAGAGCATAAGTAAAAGCGCAAATTAATAAAATAGCGACTAGAGTAATTAGTTTTGTTTTTAAGGTGGTTACGGCAGGCTGAGCTGATTTATGGCTTTTTCTTGCGGTAGCGTTTTTTTTCGTCCCTTTACCACGCGTATTATTTTTCTTTTTTGCTGGAGAGCGGGAAATGTAATCTTGATTGGACATGAAGAAATTATTATCAGAGGAAAAGTTCAGCTATTCTAACTGAGCAAGCGGTAAAAATCAGTGTTCATGGCAAAAAAGCCGCATTGCTTATTAATATTACCTACCAATTTAAGTCGATAGGGTCGACATCTAAACTCCAGCGCACTTTTTTTTGCCATTCATTTGTTGTTATTTTCATCAATAATTGCAATATAGCGCTGTGTAAGTGTTTTCTTGATTTCGACTGAATGATCAAGTGATAACGAAATTTGCCTGCTTTTTTTTCCATCGCGGCAGGTACTGGACCCGCAAATTCACAATCAGCTATGGGGTGTTCGGTTAAAGTACGTAAAAATTTTTCAGGATAAGAAGGATAGTTAGCTTCAGCGCGTAATAAGGCTTGAAAGCTAAAGGGGGGTAATAGCGCCTGTTTGCGTTCAATAAGCGCCTGATGAGCAAAGTGGTGATAACCATTATGGACTAAATCTTGTAAAAGAGGGTGATCCGGAAAATTGGTTTGCACCAAGACCTTACCTGGTTTACTGGCGCGGCCAGCACGACCTGCGACTTGAATAAGTAACTGTGCCATTTGCTCACTGGCACGAAAATCAAAACTAAATAAAGCGCCGTCAACATCAAGTACTGCGACTAAGGTCACATCTGGAAAGTGATGGCCCTTTGCCAACATTTGTGTACCCACTAATAGCTGGTGTTTTTTATCTGTGATTTCTTGTAATAACTTGGTTAATTCGCCTTTTTTTCGAGTACTATCTCGATCAATTCGCACAATACCGCTATAAGGAAATAATTCTTCAAGGCGATACTCTAATTGCTCGGTTCCTTGTCCAAGTGGAGCAATGCGAACACTGCCGCAGTTTGGGCATTGTGGCGGTATACGTTTTTGGCTACCACAATGATGACAAATAAGTAGCTGCTGTTTTTGATGTAAAGTATAGGATTTATCACAACGTTGACAATCGGCTAACCAATGACATTCTTGGCAGTTGATTGCGGGCGCATAACCACGACGATTCAAAAACAATAATACTTGTTCTCCACGCGCTATTGTTGCTTTAATTTCATGTTTTAAGGTGCCTGATAAACCAAATTCTACCTGCTGTTGGTTCATATCAATTAAAGCAATTTGCGCTTTTTTACTTTTCCCTGCTCTTTGGTGCAATTGATGATAGCTATATTTTCCTGACAAAGCATTTTGCAAGGTTTCAAAACTAGGCGTTGCGCTACCTAAAACGATAGGGATATTTAGTTGTCTGGCACGTAAAATAGCCATGTCTCGACCATGATAACGAAAGCTATCTTGCTGTTTTAGTGAACTATCATGCTCCTCATCAATGATAATTAGACCTAAGCGATGCAAGGGCATAAAAATAGCGGAACGTGTTCCGATGATTATTGCTGCACTGCCTTGCTGTGCATTTAGCCAAGTAGTTAAACGTTCATTATCGTTTAATGCTGAATGATGAAGCGCAATAGGTACATTGAAGCGTTGTTCAAAACGGCTAAGCGTTTGCGGTGTTAACCCTATTTCAGGCACTATGACTAAAACTTGTTTATTGTTCGCTAAGACCTTTTCCATGGTTTGCAAATACACTTCCGTTTTACCACTGCCGGTCACGCCATCAATTAAATGGCAAGAAAAGCCTGCAAGTGACTGATTAATGCTGCTAACAATAATGGCTTGCTCAGTGGATAACTGCAGTTTGTCTTCTTGGTTTAATAATTTTTCTTGCCAAGTGAATGCCTCATTGAGTTGCTCAAATTCTGCAATGAGTTCTTTTTTCACTAAGGCGTTTAATTGTGCTTTGTTATAACCTAAGGTGCGCAACTCTGCCCAACTCATGCCTTGATGATTATTGATTAACTGATATAGCGAAAATTGTTTAGCAGCTTTCTTTTCTAGTTTATTAATTTCAGCTGTTAAGCGTTCATCGATTTTATTGCTATGCCAAACCATAGGTGGAGTTAAAGACAGTTTTTCTATTTTTCTTAAGTTCACCGGTAGTGCTTGTTGGAATACATCTCCAATAGGGTGATGGTAATAGTGTGCACTCAACTGTAGGAAGCTGACCAATGATTGGCTTAAATGAAAGTTGTCATTCAGACGTTGAGAAATTTTTTTAAGTTTCTTTGCCTCAATATCACAATGATCTTCTATGCTAAGTACAATACCTATGACTTTTCGTGAACCAAAAGGCACAGCAATACGCTCCCCTATTTTAATAAGGGGGCTTTGCAGTTCATTGGGAACTTGATAAGTAAATAGTTGCCGCATTGGTACAGGGATGGCAACTTGAACATATTGATTCGGCACAGGAGTTAATTCACCACTAATATTACTAGCTTACTGAGATATGTTAACTATTTTGCCTCGTGTAACTACTACTGCCAAGCAACAATGACAACTTTAGCTAAATTTAATTTATGTAAAGCATTTTTTCTATACTTTATTTCTTTTGTGCTGTGTTTATCTTGCAGTTAATGCCGTGATCATTTATTATTCGCCCCCATTAATTTTAACTCCGTATGGTGCTTAGCATTTAATGCTTGTTAGCTTTTGTTAGTTAAAGCGTTTGGTGGCTAAGTGGCGATGCGCCCAAACTCTCATAAAGAGATAGAGGTTCCCATGAAAGAAGGTATTCACCCTAATTACGTAGATCTTAAAGCAACTTGTTCTTGTGGCAATGTTATCGCTACACGTTCTACGCTAGGTAAAGATATTCATTTAGACGTTTGTTCAGCTTGTCACCCGTTTTATACTGGTAAGCAAAAAGCTGCTGAGTCTGGTGGTCGTGTTGATAAATTCAACCAACGTTTCGCTATACCTGGTAAGAAGTAATTCTAGCCATTTAGCAGTAAACATAAAAAAGCGCCTGTTGGCGCTTTTTTTATGTTTAGAATTTAAGGTATTAAATTGCTCTATTCCTCATTTATACCTTCAGTGCCTTATTAATCATTAAGCTAATGTACGCGTCTTGTGCTTTCTTCGTTGCGTTTTTACCAAAGCCCATTGATGAAGCATTATCAAGAATTTGATTTAATTGTCCTAATGCCGCAGCTTTAGCAAGGTTGTCGTAACTTGATGACTTACTTACTCCCGCAATAGCAATCAAACGTTTCACGTATTCTATTTGAACATTTTGGTTTATCGAATTAAGCTCTTTTTTATCAATAAAAATAGCTGAAGTTAAGTCGGCTAATACCTGAGTAAGCGTGTAATCATTACCATAAAGGCTGGTATCAGAGATGCGTTTTAATACATTCTTATGCAATAATTGGTCTAATACCGACTTTTGCATATTAAGTATCATGTCATGTGCTTTTGGATCTTCATTTTTCGGATAATGATTAAAACCACGGCGTTGGTGCTGCATGTAGTTATAAAGCGGCTGCATACTGGCAAGCGTATCACTCGCAAAAACATGTTCAGTTAACGCTTGCATCGCTGCTTGCTGTACTGCTTTTGGCACAGGCATATAAGGTTGCTTTGTACTCTCGTTACGATCAGCATTATTAACAAAATCACGCTCAATATAAACACCACCCACTTGACGAGAAATAACTTGTGCTTGACGCTTATATTGACCATAAAGTGAGTTGGCAGAAGTTAATAGCTGCTGGTATGACTGGCCATCAATAAGTGTCTTCTCTTTTAATTCACTGAATAAACTCTTGATTAAGTCCATGCGATCAGCGGCATAAGCGACAGGGTTTGATGATAAATCACCGGTCATAATTCGAGGGTCAATATGACGACCAGGGGCGCGCATATCATCGGCATCATTACCAAAAGCTAGGCCTTTTTCCCCCGAGCGCGCTAATATTGTATTTAATCGTTTTTGTTCTGCTTCATCATCTTTCAATGCAGTGGAATAACCATAAGTTATTGCCCAATCATCATACAAACCAGGCTCTGTTTGAAAGTAATCGCCCTGTTTTATGCCTTTAGGGGCGACATTAATTGGCGCATAGTCCATCACTGAGCCAGTTAATAAGCCTTTGGTTAACGTCTTGTCATGAATTTCTTTTTCATCCCACAAAATAGAGGCTTTCATATTATGGTTTAAGCCCAAGGTATGTCCGACTTCATGTAAGATAAGTGAGCGCAGACCTTCTTTTAATAAGGTTTGATGCTCAATACTCATATTGCTAGCCGTTACTTGCCCTAACAAAAAACCTTGCTGTAATTCATGCCCTGCACTGCAGTGTAAAGCAGTCTCGGGATTATTTTCTTGGTCACCCTCGGCTAAGCTTGTCGCACCTTGGCTATAAAGACTGCTATAAATCCAACGATTTTTCATGAAAATGAACTCTAGCATAATATCTGCACCAAGCATTTCACCCGTTAACGGATTGGCTAATGATGGACCGTAACCACCAAAGCGTGGTTTTGGTGATGATGTCCAACGTAAAACATTATAATTAATATCAGCAGCATGCCAAGTCGCATCATCGGGTTGAATTTTTACTTGTAAAGCATTGACAAACCCGGCCTTCTCAAAAGAGCTATTCCAAGCAAGTACCCCCTCTTTGATGGTTTCTCGCCATTCTACCGGTGTGGTATTTTCAATCCACCAAACAATAGGCTCAACCGGCTCAGAAATAGCGGCCAGTGGATCTTTTTTCACTAAATTCCAGCGTTTGATAACATCTTGGTAGGGCGCCCAGCTGTTTGACGTCATTTGATCGTATTGATGAGTGAAATAACCAATACGAGCATCATCAAAACGAGGGCTATAGTCGCCTTTAGGTAGTTCAATAAAGGAATGTTGTAGTTTCACTGAAACAGAGCGGGGATCTGATACCGCTTTTGAGCCATAAACTTTAGGGTTACTATTATTGAAAACGTAATCAACGACAACATCAACATTATTATCGTATGCGCGTTTATCAAGAATGCGTGACTTTTTATCGTTAAGTTTACCTAACTTAAAACGCTTTTTAGCTTTTTTGTCATCAACGCGTGCCCAAGGGGAAACTTTATGCAATGCCTCACTTAAAAAGAGTTTAGTGACTTTTAAAGCAATTTCGCCATCTTGTTCTTTTTCAATTTTTAAACTGGCTAAGACAGCTTCGCTGATGTTGGCATCCTTGGCACGACTTATTGGGTTACTTTCATCAAACTGATATCGTGCTGTTTTGGTAACAATGTCAATACGGTCAAAGTAACGTCTAAACTCTATAATTTTTCCGCCGCGATAACCGCCTCTAAAATGTCCGGCATCCGCTAAACCGTCAATAGTTTGGGCAAAGTGTAAAAAGGGCGTGTTGAGTTGGTCTTCCTTAATCAGCATTAAGGTTTCACCTGTTTTTTTATCTTGGTAAAAATCAAACAAACCTAATGTTTCGTTTTTGTCTTTGATCATTTGCTCAAGGGTTTGTTCTTTCTTTTTATCTTTGCTTTTTTTTCCTTTATCATCAAAGGCAATAGCTGATTGACTGTTAGCTAACGCTAAAGTTAAAGCGAGCGCGAGGCTGGTTAATTTCATTGAATATTCCTTGTACTCATATTAAGAGTGGTTGTTATTATTATTATTGATGGTGTTACAGATATGTTAATTTAGCAGTGAATTTTAGAAAAAACTAGCCATGAGAGAAAGCAACAAAAAGTAACATTTTGTAAATTTTAGGCTTATTGCTTGAATCGAAGCGTAAACTAAATCTTTTAAAAAATAATTCAATGCTTTAAACCTTTTTGGCTAAAGAGGTATCTTAGTTAATAGATGCCATCAATAAATAAGCCAATTCAATTTAATTCAATAAATGCAGGCAAAGACAATGAGTAAATTATGAACGAAGAGATATTAACCATTGGATAATCATAAAGTCATAAATGGCCAATTTTCGACAAAGCGAGTGCCTGACGAAGCGCGTGAAAAAGAATGGATAGCGCAAGCCAAAAATGGCTCTCAGCAAGACTTCCATCATTTATATGAGAAATATCATAAAAAAATATATGCCTTATGTTGGCGTATGCTTGCAGATAAAGACAGTGCTGAAGATGTCTGCCAAGAGGTTTTTGTGGTGTTATGGCAAAAAATTAATAACTTTCGCGGTGAAAGTAAGTTTAGTACTTGGCTGCATAGTGTCGCCACCAATGTGGTTTTATCACATTTACGTAAACAAAAAAATTGGCTGCAGCGGGTATTTAGCATTGAAAACCAGACCGCGGAACAAAAAAATTCAAATGAGGTAAGCGTCGAGTTAGTGGATAACTCCATGCTTGATGAGCTCGATCGACATATTTCCAGACTGCCTGAACGAGCAAGATTAGTCTTTGTGTTATTTGCTGTTGAGGGTTATCGACATGAAGAAATCGCTAAAATGTTAAAAATGGCTGTTGGCTCAAGTAAATCACAGTACCACCGCGCAAGAACATTATTGCGAGAGTGGCTTAATGAAAGTGACCAGGTTATAGGGGGAATTACTGATGAGTCATAACCAAGATAAGTTATCAGTAGGGTTATCACAAAGCATTACAGAGCAATCGTTGAATAATAAGCTTGCTAACTTAACTGATGAAATAACACCTGAACGTGATTTATGGTCGGGTATTGAGCGTGCAATTAGTCAAAAGAGCCAAGAGTCGACAAATAATCAAGCGAAATTGTCTGTTGTGCCAATGGCTTGGGCGGCTTCGTTTATTGCGGCCATCTTAGTGTCTTGGTTAACCTTTATGCCCCAGACACAAGAAAATGCACAGCAAGAACTTTCAGCCAGTTTAGATGTCAATCCTGCAGCTAATCTAGCAGCCAATTCAAAAGCTAATTCAGAAGTGACAGAGCAATTAGTTACTTTCATGCAGGAGAATTTCAAGCAACAAAAAGAGGCAATGTTGGTCAGTTTTGGTCAACCAAATCTATCCCAGTTGCCAGAAACGATGCAGAAGGAGTTGCAGCAGTTAGCGACAGCAAGAAAATCGATAAGACAAGCATTATTGAAAGATGAGAATAATGTCGATTTATTACATTTATTAGACTTTACCCAGCAACAAGAATTGAAACTATTAGCACAATTATATCGACAGTATCAGGTGATATAAAATCGAACAGCTCAGTTATCAGTTATCAGTTACCAGTTATTAAAAGTTAAGTATTAATTAGAGGTTTATATGAAAAATTTCACAGGGTTTATCACATCAATAGCTATCAGTGCAGTGGTAGTACATTCAAGCCAAGTTTGGGCTGGCGAGAAAATAGCGCAAAGTTTACCAAGTGATGAAGTCACCAATATTGTTATTGATAATCATAGTGGTTTGGTCAATGTTATTGGTTGGAATAAAGACAAGATAACCATTACCGGTGAATTAGATAAGCAAGCGGAAAAATTAATTTTTGAACAAAGCGGCGCACAAATTCGTATTAAGGTTGAATATGACAATATAGATAGTTGGACTTCAGAAGGCTCACAGTTAACGGTTTTTATGCCTAAAGATGTGCGTATGAGCTTTTCGAGTGTTTCAAGTGATTTAACACTTAAAAATTTACACGGTGGCATTGAAGCGGTTACCGTTAGCGGTGATATTAGTGCAAATGAAGCAAGTAATAATATTGAGTTGAGCAGTATCAGTGGCAAAATAGAGAGTGACAATTTGTCAGGAAAAATCTCTTTGTCAGCCGTAAGTGGCGATATTAAAGATAACAATTCAACCGGGCGTTTACAGCTAAAAGCGGTAAGTGGTGAAGTTGAAGTAAACTCAAAAGCCAGTGAGGTTTTCTTTAATAATGTTTCGGGTAATAGTGACCTTAACTTGACCGATGTTATTGAGTTGAGAATGTCGACAGTAAGTGGTGACATTGATGCCAACATTAAACTTAAAGAGAAAGCTTTAATCAAGGTTTCTAGTGTTAGTGGTGATCTCGACCTTGTTTTCCAAAAAGACATCAGTGCTGATTTTCGTCTCAAATCTAATGTAGGTGGTGATTTAGTTAACAAACTGAGTGCCGAAAAGGCCATCCACTCAGAATATGGCCCGGGTGCTAAATTAAACTTTCAACTTGGTGACGGCAGCAGTACAGTCAGTGCCACTACCGTGAGCGGAAACGTTAAAGTCGGCAGCAAATAAATTTAATAGAATCACTATTGCTATATTCCCTAAAGGCAAAATCTGCTACATTAGCCCCCTTGTAATATACGTTTTTCGCGGCGTATTTCTGATAGTTAATGTAGTAGTATAGGGTTAGATTATGGCCGATAAAAAGCCACGTAAATTTGCAAAAGAACAGCAATTCATTAAAGACAAACAGATTGATGATTTAAAAGTGCCGCCACACTCGCTTGAAGCAGAGCAATCGGTATTAGGTGGTTTGTTACTTGATAATGAAACGTGGGATCGAGTTGCTGAAAAAACGGTTGCTGCTGATTTTTATAGTCGTTCACATCGCCTTATTTTTGAAACGATTGGTGCGTTAATTGAGTTAGGCGAACCAGTTGATTTAATTACTCTTTCAGAAGCCTTAGAAAACGATCAAAAACTTGATGATGCCGGTGGTTTTGTTTATCTCGCTGAAATGATGAAAAACACGCCAAGTGCAGCAAACATCACTGCCTATGCAGATATTGTACGTGAACGTGCTGTAACCCGTGAAATGATCAGTGTTGCCAATGAAATTGCTGAAGCAGGTTATGATACACAAGGGCGAACGAGTGCTGAGTTACTCGACTTTGCTGAAACTAAAGTATTTGCAATTGCTGAAAAACGTGCCAATAAATCGGAAGGCCCTGAAACGCTTAACTCGGTATTAGAAAAAACCGTCGACAGAATTGAAAAGCTTTGCTCATCGCCATCTGGTGGTGTTACCGGTGTACCAAGTGGTTATGCTGATTTAGATAAAATGACCGCAGGATTGCAAAAGTCTGATTTGATCATAGTTGCTGCACGTCCATCGATGGGTAAAACCACCTTTGCGATGAACTTGGCTGAGCATGCCGCGATGACGCAAGAGCATCCAGCACTTATTTTCAGTTTAGAGATGCCCTCAGATCAAATCATGATGCGTATGCTGGCCTCCTTAGGCCGTATCGATCAAACTAAAATTCGTACTGGTCAGTTGGAAGATGAAGATTGGGCTCGCCTTTCTTCAACCATGGGGTTGCTCATGGAAAAAGGCAAAATGTTTATTGATGATGCTGCAGGCTTAACGCCGACAGAAGTTCGTTCAAGGGCACGAAGAATACATCGCGATCATGGTGGTATCAGCTTGATCATGATCGATTATTTACAATTAATGCGCGCACCACAATTTTCTGATAACCGTACCTTAGAGATTGCTGAAATTTCTCGTTCACTTAAAGCCTTAGCTAAAGAGTTGCAAGTACCCGTTGTGGCACTTTCTCAGTTAAACCGTGGCTTGGAGCAACGTTCAGATAAGCGGCCAATTAACTCAGATTTACGTGAATCAGGTTCAATAGAGCAGGATGCCGATTTAATCATGTTTATTTACCGTGATGAGGTCTATCACGATGACAGTGAATTTAAAGGCATGGCAGAAATTATTATTGGTAAACAGCGTAACGGACCGATTGGTCGAGTGCCATTAACCTTCCAAGGTAAGTATTCGCGTTTTGATAATTATGCCGGACCGCATGTATTAGAAGAGGACTAGCTTAATACACATTCATCTTGTCGTTGTATGGTTCAATTTAGGCGTCAAAAGTACTCATTGACTAACGTCAACTCCGTGCTTTTCTCTTTAACTTGAAGCATACAACTTAAAGTTGAATAGTATTGTTGATAATAAGCTAGGTTATGCAATATTGATGATAGCTACAATAATGCGCTACTTATTTTTTCTATGCTCACCTACAAAATACCAGTGTTTATTACCTAATAATTCTGGAAGTTAACACGTTCTATAAATAGACCGCTCCGTGCGCATCAATGTCATTAACTTAAGGATTTAGCACATACGTTTATAATTCATAGGGTATTTATTTGTCTTGTTTCTACGGTCTTGTCGAACAAACTTACGATTGGGTCGAATCACACTTAAACTCTTTGATATTTTACTTATTAGTAGTTCGTATAACTCAAGCTCAGCTAGCTTCATTGTGAATCTGACAACATTGTCTTTAAGCTGA